>Ga0256404_1000030_pt1 | contig 286685 bp, 175 predicted proteins | sample RumenRJG_01DNA_FD_185990 | JGI IMG/M metagenome (GOLD analysis project Ga0256404, IMG submission 185990) | Bovine rumen microbial communities from Lethbridge, Alberta, Canada - RJG_01 | ecosystem: Host-associated > Mammals > Digestive system > Stomach > Rumen | place: Canada: Alberta... | reverse complement strand
AAAACTCATCTTCGAGATCTATTCAATAAGACTAATTTCAACGATGTCAAAGAACTCGATTATCCCATCTTTAAGGGACTATTTGATTAATTTAATAACTCGTTCAATTTTTATTGGACACTAATGACTTTTATTTTTTAATTTACTTCACTTCCTCGAAGTCGGCGTCCTGGATATTATCCCCCTGGGCCCCACCCTGCTGGTCGGCCTCTGCACGGTCTCTTCGTGGTGTCAGATTGGGTGAGTGAAACCGCAATTCAAGAGATTGTTTACTTTGTAGATGATATCGTTTGCGACACTCTGTCTTCCTACTGGCCGAAGGCCTGGCGCAGCGGGCTGTTCTCGGGTCGATGCTCGAAATAGTCGGACTGACGCTCACGGATCTGTTCCCACACACGGCGGGCAGCTTCCTTCTCGCCGCGCAGCAGCAGGCAGTTGCCGCGACACTCCAGCGCCATCAGCCCGTTGCGCTCCAGAATATCGGGCGCCACCACAGGCAGCGCATCGAGGAAGATCAGCGTGAGGTCGGCGCCGATGACATCGTAGGCCTCGCTGTAGAGATAAAGACGGGCGTAGTTGAGGGCGTTGATGTAGCCCTCCATCCCCGTAAGGCCTCTGTAGCGCTTGATGTCGCGCTCCTCGGCCTCGAGGCACTCCTTAATCAGACGACGCCCCTCCTCCACTTCACCCAAGCGGTAGAGCGCCACCGCCCGATAGCCTTCAAGGAGATGAAAAGCGAGATCGCAGGCGACATCGCGCTCGTGACCGGCACGGATGTAATCGTCGATGCACTGCCGCTGACGGCTGCAAAAGTCCCTGCCGAGCTTCCACATGCGAGAATTGCCGACAAGGCCAGACCCGATGGCAGCGACAACATTGGCATAATAGCGCAGCGGCACGTTCTTCTCCCGGGCCTCGGCAAGGAAGGAATCCACCCGGGCAATGGCGCCGTCCGGGTCGTCACCCTTCGTGACCTCAGATGCGGCATTGAGGGCATCCGTGAGACAATCGACCGCGTAGCGATAGCACGGCACGGAGGTGCCGAAGACTTTCTGCCACAGAGGCGGCAGACCGCCCCTGACCCATATCTCCGTCGTCGGACGTCCGCCCTGCGGCGTGAAGGTGAGCGCATGACAGTCGTCGCTGATCCAGTGGACGGTGCAGCGATGACCGCCCTCGAAGACAACGCTGTCGCCCTCGAAACGCAGGTCGCTGGCAAAGTTGCAGCCCAGAACGGGAGGATTGACCCCGCAGCGGATCACCGCCGACATACCCGGCGAATAAACCTTCCAGAAAGCAGAGCAGGAAGAGCGGGGTCCCGAGCCGTCGGGATTGGCCGCCGTCTCCACGCAGGTCCACCAGCCGGAGAAGCGGCCGGAAGTGTGGTCAAACTTGTCCTCGAGAACGCTGAAGAGCTGCGCCATCTGGGGCTCGACACGCTCGCGGGAATACTCCTCGGTGATGAACTCATTAAGATGACCCATGCCGGGCCAAGACTCGTTGTACCACTTGAAATCGAAGCGCTCCGCACTCGCGTTGAAGATGCGCACGCCGTGACCGTTGGCGCCCTGAGGCAGGTCGCCGGTGGGCGTAAGAGGATGGTCCTCGCGAATCTCGATGCGGGCGCTGCCCCAGCGTCCGGGCTGGCTGGCGGTGGGGCCGATGAGGAGCAGGCCCACGGAGTCCGCCGCGTATTTGTACTGGTTGAAGTTTGGCATGCGACTGCTGCCGTCGGCATAGACGAAACGCTGCAGGCGATAGAGCCCGCGGGGCTGCTCCGCACATACGGCTGAGAAGCTCTGCAGCAGGACGAGAAAGAAGAAAAACAGTTTTTTCATTTCCGATCTTGTGATTTAAGGTTAAGCGCTTCTAAGCTCCGAAGTAACCAAGGCCGTCGATGGCCCGGAGGAACTGGCCCACATAGTCCCACGAGGTGGGGCTCCAGCGGAAGCCCAGGCGATAGAGCGTCTGCGTGGTGTAACTGTTGTGCGTGGGCACCATAAACGACTCCTGTCCGTGACTCATATCCTGATAGGCCAGGAGGCTGCTCATCAGCTTGGCCTTCTCCGGGTCGTCCTGCGCCTCGGCCATCGCCGCCCTGAAAGCCGGAGCCTCCACCTGGCGCGGCACATCACCGATCAGCGACAGCTGCGACATCACATCGCCGAAATAGACACTGTGGTTGTTGAAGGGATGGAAGAGGCAGCAGGCACGCGGCGTCCCGGCGAGCAGGACGATGGCGCGCGCCGTCTCGTTGATGGGCGAAAACTCCATCGGCTCGTCGCTCATCTCATAGGGATAGCAGCCCAGCATGCGGAACACACGGATGCGACCCATCGCGCTGTTGGTCTGGAAGTTAATCTGAAACTCGCCGTCGGTGGAGCGCGGCGCCAGATTGCCTACACGCATCACCTTGGCCGACAGACCCTCGCGGGCCGCAGCCTCAAGGACGAGGCGCTCCGAGACAAACTTCGAGTGGACATACCGGTTGTCCATATGCTGACCGTAGTAGAGCTTCTGCTCCGTGAGCACCGCATCGCGACCGGGCACACCGTTGACAGAAAGCCCCGCCGTGCTGTAGGTGGACACATGCACCAGGCGCGCGCCCGTCTCGAGACAGAACTGCACACAATGGGCCGCACCGCCGATGTTGACGTCCTCAATCTCTGTGGTGCGCGAGAAATGCTTCACCATGGCAGCGCAGTTGATTACGGTGTTTACCTCTCCGTCTGCATGTATCTCCTGCGTGACGTCGCCCGTGACGATGCGCAGGCGGCTGCCGAAGAACTCCTTGTAGTTGCGCCCGAAATAGTAGAAGAGCAGCTGGCGGAGGCGGGCCGAAGCCTTCTCCTCGCTGTCCGCACGCACCAGACACCAGATGAAGGGCACGTCGTCGCGATCCAGGAGCTCCTTGAGCACATGGATGCCCAGATAGCCCGTGGCGCCCGTCAGAAGGACGCTGCCCAGAGGCTGATGCTCGCCCGCACGGAAGGCGTCGAGCGTGTTGCCTGCGAGCAAGGCGTTGATGGCACTGTAGTCGAAGGCGGCGTCTTCGCCGGCGTCGGAGCCGTCGGCCAAAGTGGTGAGCCGGGTCTCACCGCTGACAAACTGAGCCAGCTCGCGCGGCGTGGGATGCGAGAAGAGGTCGCCGTAGGCCAGGTGCCTGCCGCGCTTGTCGGCCTCGATGATGACGCGCGTCACCATGAGCGACGTACCGCCCAGTTCGAAGAAGTTGTCCAGGGCGCCCACACGGTCCATCGAGAGGATGTCGGCGTAGATGTCGCAGAAGAGCTGCTCAGTGTCGTTGGCCGGCGCCGCATATTCGCGATCGGCAGCCTGAATGACGGGAGCGGGCAAGGCTTTCCTGTCGACCTTCTGGTTCTGGTTGAGCGGGATGGCGTCAATCTGCATCGTCACGGCAGGCACCATATAGGGCGGCTTCCGCTGCCCGATGAAGTCGTTGAGCGCCCTGATGTCAATCTGCTCATCGCTGACGATGTAGGCCGCGATAAACTTGCCGCCGTTCTCGTAGTCGAAGGCCTGCACCGTAACGTCCCTGATGCCGGGAAACTCGCGGATGACGGCCTCCACCTCCTTGAGCTCGATGCGGAAACCGCGTATCTTCACCTGGCCGTCCCTGCGGCCGACAAACTGGATGTTGCCGTCGGGCAGGTAGCGCACGATGTCGCCGGTGCGATAGACACGAGAGTATTTTCCGGATTTTCCGGAGAACGGATTCGCTATATAGACCTCGGCAGTCTTCTCCGGGCGATTGAGATAGCCGCGGGACACCTGAGGGCCGCTGACCCACAACTCGCCGGCGGCACCGGGAGGCAGACGGTTGAACTGCCTGTCCACAATGTAGAGGCGCATGTTGTCGAGCGGCTTGCCGATGGGAATGTCCTGCTCGTAGTCCTGCAGCAGATATGTCGTCGTGAAGACGGTGCACTCGGTGGGGCCGTAGCCGTTATACATCCTGTAGCCCTTGGGCGGCTGCAGGGCCGGGAGTTTCTCGCCGCCCACGGAGAAGCACTTCAGCGAACGGTTGTCCACATTGGTGACAAACTGGTAGCCCACCTGCGTGGTGATGAACGAGTGGGTGATGCCGTTGGCGTTGTAGTAGTCGTTCAGGTCCGGCAGGTTGAGACGGATGTCCTCGCCTATGATATATACCGAGGCGCCGCAGGTCAATGCGGGATACATATCCATCATCGAGGCGTCGAAGCCGTAGCTGGCATAGGCCGCCACACGGCTCCCGGAGGTCAGAGCATAGTAGCGCTGATACCAATGGCAGAAGCAGACGATGTTGCCGTGTGTCAACTGACAGCCTTTGGGCACACCGGTCGAGCCGGAGGTGTAGAGCAGGATGAACAGCCTTTCAGGCTTTAGTTGAGAGTTGAGAGTTGAGAGTTGAGAGCTGGCTTCCGCCGTGAGGGCGGGAAGCTGAGGAATATCCTTCGTCAGCAAGACGGGACCGCTGTACCCGTCCACGATGTCGCGCAGCTCTTCGTCGGCAATCAGCAGGCTGGCCGAAGCGTCCTGCATCATGAAATTGAGGCGGTCTTTGGGATAACTCGGGTCGAGCGGCTGATAAGCACAACCCGCCTTCAGCACACCCAGCGAAGCCACCGCCATCCACTCGCAACGCGGAATGAGGACGGAGACAACCGGCTCTTCCTTTGAGCATTGACCGTTGACCGTTGAACATTGAACATTGGATTTTCCCAACTCCTCACGAATATAGCACGCTATTCTGTCGGAAATGTCGTCCACCTGCCTGTACGTCAGCCGCACGTCGTGATACACCACGGCAATGTTGTCAGGCGTCTGCTCCGCTTGGCGGCGGAAGAGCGAGACAACGGTCTGCGTGTCGTCGTAATCCGCGTCGGTTCGGTTGAAGCTGTCGAGCAGGGCCGTCTGCTCCCCGTCGAGCAGCGAGACGCTCCTGAGCGGCGCATCGGGCCGGCGGATGAACGCCTGCGCAGCATTGGAGACTGAACGGGCCAGACTCTCCATCAGCGCACGGCTGTAGCGTCCGTTGTCGTATTGCAGGCAGATGCACGGCTTGCCCGAAGAGTCGGGCATGATGTAGAAGGCGATGCGGAACTTGGGCACATCGGACTCGAAGGTCTTCACCGTCACCGGCTGCCCGTTGAACTCATGACCCTCGAGGACACCCATCTGGTAGGCGAACATGATTTCTGCGGAGAGACCGTAGTCGGCGGCAATGCGCGCGAAGGGATAAGTCTCGTGGCGCAGCGTCCCGTCGAAGTTGCGGCCGGTCTCGTCCAGGAACTCGGAGACAGTCTGCCCGCCAATGTCGGCACTCAGGGCGAGCGTGTTGACAAACATGCCCACCGTGTTGCTGATGCGCAGGTCGGAGCGGCCGTTGGAGATGGTGGTGATGCACAGCTGCTCACTGTTGGTGAAGCGCGAGAGCGCATAGAAGACAGCCGCCAGAAGATGATGGGAGGGCGAGATGCCCCTCCCGCGGCAGAAGGTTTCGACAGCCTCGAAGTCCAAAGGACAGAAGACCGTCTCCGTGACACCCTGCTCCCGGGGATTGGTGAGGTCGGAAGGCACTTCCGTGACGCCCTCCACCTGGCCCAGACGCTCACGGAAGAAGTCGCGGGCGGCAGCGTATTCCCCGCTGTCCTCCGCCGCCTTCTGCGCCGCAACAAAGTCGGCATAGGTGAACGATTCGGGCTCTATCCGTCCGCCGTTCATCAGCGCGCAGAGCTGATCCAGGAAGAGGTCGAACGAAGCGCCGTCGAAAATGAGGTGATGGACATCGGCCAGGAGATAAACGCTCTCGTCGGTACGGACAATCTCCATGCGGTAGAGCGGGCCCTGCCTCAGATTGAACGGCCGGACGAACTCCTTCATATACTGCTCCAGAGCGGCTTCGTCCATCGTGCTCCGGGTGATGACGACAGGACGACCGGCATCAATCACCTGAACGATGTCGCCGTTCCGGCTGTCGAAATGCACGCAGAACTGCAGATGCGCCTTAATGACCGTCTCCACAGAGCCGGCGAGTTGCTGCACATCGGTGCCCTCGGGGAAGCGGATGGCCGCCGGGATGTTGTAAACCGTCGAGTCAGGCTGCTTCATGCAATCCACACAGACACCCATCTGCGCGTAGGACAAAGGTATGCTGCTCACGTCGGCATGCGGCGCTTCGGCAGCAGTCGCGCTCCCGGCCACACCGCCGCTCATGAAGGCCTTGAGAATCTCGTTCTCGATGCTCTGCACGCTGCCCGTCCTGGCCAAAGCCTTGGAGTCCAAAGTCACACCGAAGCGTTTGTTGATTTGTATGGCGAGCTTGATGGACATGATGGACGTCAGCCCTGCATAGCCCAACACCGTCGTCAGGCCGAAGTCCCCGGTGTTGATGATTCCGGCAATGATGCTGTGAATCTCCTGCTCCAGCACATTGAGAGGCGCCGCAGACTCGGAGCCCTCCCCTCTCCCGCCGGCCTGCTTCTCTGGTTTCGGCAGCGCCTTCTTGTTGACCTTCTGGTTCTGGTTGAGCGGGATGGCGTCAATCTGCATCGTCACGGCAGGCACCATATAGGGCGGCTTCTGCTGCCCGATGAAGTCGTTGAGCGCCCTGATGTCAATCTGTTCATCGCTGACAATATAGGCCGCGATAAACTTGCCGCCGTTCTCGTAGTCGAAGGCCTGCACCGTGACGTCCCTGATGCCGGGAAACTCACGGATGACGGCCTCCACCTCCTTGAGCTCGATGCGGAAGCCGCGTATCTTCACCTGACCGTCCCTGCGCCCGACAAACTGGATGTTGCCGTCTGGCATGTAGCGCACAATGTCACCGGTACGGTAGACACGGGCGTACTTCCCGGAATTTTCGGATTTTCCGGAGAAGGGATTGTCAATAAATACCTCGGCAGTCTTCTCCGGGCAGTTGAGATAGCCGCGGCCCACCTGAGGGCCTGCCACCCAGAGTTCGCCACAGGCGCCCACAGGCAGGCGATGGCCCTGTTTGTCCGTGATATACAGCTTGCAGTTCTGCATGGCCTTGCCGATAGGAATATTCTGCAGACGCTCATTCACCCAACAACTGGTCACATAGCATACCGTCTCCGACGGCCCGTAACCGTGAAGCAGCTTATAGGACGCAGGCGGGAGCAGCGCAGGAAGTTTCTCGCCACCGGTTGCCAAAGCATGAAGGGAATGATTTTCGATGCCCGTGGCAAACTGATAAGCCACCTGTGTGGTCATGAAGGTATGCGTTATGCCGTTTGCCTCGAAATAATCGTTGAGCGCCAACAAGTCGAGACGTATCTCCTCGGGGACGATGTGCAGCTCGGCACCGACAGTGAGCGTGCCGAAAATATCCATCGGGGAAGCATCGAAACCGAAACTTGCATAGGCCGCCACACGGCTGTCTCCGGTGATGTCCATATTCCGCTGGTGCATGTGGAAGAAGGCCACCCAGTTTCTGTGCTCGGTCAGCCCTCCCTTCGGCTGCCCCGTGGAACCGCTCGTATAAATCAAAGTAAACAAATTGCCGGGCGACGGAGACACAAGTGACGCTCCGGCATCCGGCAAATCCTTCAGGTCTTTGGTCAGAATGACATCTCCCCTGTAATCGTCAACAATCGGGCGCAGCTCTTCGTCGGCAATCAGCATGCCCGTGCCCGTGTCCTGAAGCATGAAGTTGAGGCGCTCCTTCGGATAGCTCGGGTCGAGCGGCATGAAAGCACAGCCCGCCTTCAGCACACCAAGAGAGGCAATAGCCATCCATTCACAACGCGGTATCAGTATGGCAACAACGTCTTCCGGGCCGAATCCTCTCGAGTTGATACAGCCTGCAATGCGATTGCTGATTTCGTCCACCTCCTTATAGGTGTATCTTCTGTCCTTAAAGACTATTGCCGTCTTGTCCGGCACAGCCTCGGCCTGCTGACGGAACAGCGAGACGACAGTCTGCGTGTCATCGTAAGGCACATCGGTCCGGTTGAAGCTGTCAAGCAGTTCCACCTGCGACCCGGTGACGATGCTGACATCACGCAGATATTCCTCTTTCAGAAAAGACTCCGCAACAGCCTCATAGCTCTCCAGAAACTGACTCATCAGCTGCTCCGAATAGAGATTGGTCGCATACTCCGCCCTCACATAGTACCGGCCGTCGACAACAGACGCATTCACGTAGAGAGGCACGTCAACGGTTGCATGACCCAAATCGGTTGCCTTGGTCGGTTTGCCGCCAATCTCGGTGTTGTCCAATACGGCTCCGTGCCAGGCAAAGTTCGTCCCTATCTGCAGTTTCAGGTCAGTCATCACATCAGCGAATGAATAGACGCCGTGCTCTCGGCAGCCCTTCATCTGCTCCTGTCCGGCCCTCAGGAAGTCGGGCACCGTGGTGTCATCTGTGAACCTGGCATAAACCGGCACCGTCTTCACCAGCATCGCCACAGAGCGTGTCAGTCGCTTGTCTGTGCGGCCGCTGTATATCGTGCTGAACAGCGCCTCCTGTTCATTGTTGTATCTGGCCAGCAGGTAAGCATATACCGCAGTGAAGAAGGTGCTCTTGAAGATGCCGTGCTCCCTGCAGTAGGCATCTACGGCATCGGGACTGACATTCAGTAGCCGCGACACGACACCCACTCCGGACTCCGTTCCCTCCAAGTCGGGAATCAGTTGGCTGAAGGTTTCGCTGCAGTCGAAATTCACGGCATACCACTGCCTGCTTTCATCAAAAGCAGGTGTCTGTCTGAGTTCGCTCTCCTCACGGACCGCATCGGCAAGCGTCATAGCCTCCGGCTCCAGCGGTTCACCTCTGTAGACTGCATCAATATCGTTGAGTATCAGCTTCAGCGTGGAGCCGTCGCCTATGATATGGTGGACATCAAGAAAGAGGTAGAAATGCTCGCTGTCCTTCAGCAGTCGGATGCGGAAGAGACGGTCATTATAGATGTCAAACGGCACCCGCATCCCCTTCTTTTCCTCTTCAATGTCGGTGATATGCTCCACATCCAGGGTGAAGGTCTCGCTATCGTCAACGCATTGTATCGGGTCTCCCTGCCCGTCCAGTTCAATACGGGTAAACAGCGTGGGATGTGCGGCAACAACAGTCTCTGTCGCCGTTTTAAGTTTTTCTTCATCCAAACCGCCGTCAAGCGTATACAAAAAGGATATGTTGTAACAGATTTCTCCCGTGTGCTGAACGCACTCCACATAAACGCCGTACTGTGATTTGGATAGCGGTGCCGTGATTTTCATATCTTCTTTGATTTAAGGTTTAAGGCTGTATCAATTTCAAAGGTTTCAGGAAACCATGGTTTCACACGGGTTCCGTGCGGGCGACCTCAGAAAAATCAGACAAAGTCGCGGTCCTTGAGCACGGGGAACTTTTCGCGGAACTGACGCAGTTTGTCCATATCAAACTCCGCCGTCACGACCGCTTCACTGCCCGAAGGCGCCGCCGCGATGATGTTGCCGTAGGGATAAACCACCACGGAGCCGCCGTCGTATTCGCAGACGGGATCTTTGCCCACGCGGTTCACACCGAGCACATAGCTCTGATTCTCCACGGCACGGGCCTGCAGGAGGATGTCCCAGGCGTGCTGTCGCTTATTGGGCCAGGAGGCCACGTAGATGATGCAGTCGTAGTCGTCAAGACAACGGGCCCACATGGGGAAACGCAGGTCGAAGCACACCTGCAGAAGAAAACGCACTCCGCGCCATTCGGCCACGACGCGCTCCGTGCCGGGCACGTAGGACAGCGTCTCGCCGCCGTATTCAAAGAGGTGGTGCTTGTCGTAGAAGGTGACCCCGCCCTGCCCCTGGGGGCGCACGAAATAAAGACGGTTGTGCCAACGACCGCGCTCTTTCACGGCCACGCTGCCGCAGACGGCGGCATCGCGCTCGTCTGCCATAGCCTGCATCCAGGCGAGCGTCTCCCGGCTCCACGAAGGCGAAAGACAATCGTCAGGCTCGACCACAAAACCCGTGTCGAACATCTCGGGAAGCACATAGAGGTCGGCCTCAGTGCTACGGATAAACGTCTCATAACGGGCTCGGTTGTCAGCCGGTTCGCCCCAAAGGATATCGCTTTGAATGAGTGCTACTTTCACGGCGCAAAGATTAAAGTGGAAAGAAAAAAGGAGCGCCGGTCAACAGCCGGCCGACGCTCCCTGAAGAATTTGTAAGAATCAGTTGTTCTCGGGACGAAGCTTGCGAACCACCTCGGCGGTGCGCCACATCTCGCTATCGTGCAATGCCTTGAGCTCCTTCTCCAGACCCACGCGATAGTCGGGCTTGGAGTTGGCATCGATGGAAATCTGAGCCTCGTTGCCGCTCTTCACGCTGGCGTAGAGCTTCTCCATCACGGGCTTGATGGCATCGTGGAAGGGGCCCATCCAGTCGAGGGCGCCGCGCTGGGCGGTGGTGGAACAGTTGGCATACATCCAGTCCATACCCTTCTGGGCGAAGAGAGGCATCAGGCTTTGGGTGAGCTCCTCAACAGTCTCGTTGAAGGCCTCAGAGGGCGTGTGGCCGTTCTCGCGCAGCACTTCGTACTGAGCCAGCAGCAGACCCTGAATGGCACCCATCAGAGAACCGCGCTCGCCGGTGAGGTCGGAAGTGGCCTCGCGCTGGAAAGTGGTCTCGAAGAGGTAGCCGCTGCCGATGCCGATGCCCAGAGCCAGAGTGCGCTCAAGAGCACGACCCGTGTAGTCCTGATAAACGGCATAAGAGCTGTTCAGACCGCGACCCTCAAGGAACATGGTGCGCAGAGAGGTGCCGCTGCCCTTGGGAGCCACCATGATGACGTCGATGTCCTTCTGGGGCACGCAACCGGTGCGGTCGTTCCAAGTGATAGCGAAGCCGTGAGAGAAATACAGAGCGTTGCCGGGCTGCAGACACTTCTGCAGGGTGGGCCATACGCTCATCACAGCAGCGTCGGAAAGCAGACACATCACGATGGTACCCTTGGTGGCAGCCTCTTCGATGGAGAAGAGCGTCTCACCGGGCTTCCAGCCGTCGGCCACAGCCTTCTCATAGGTCTTGCCCTGACGCTGACCTACGATAACATTGAAACCGTTGTCGCGCAGGTTGCAAGCCTGACCGGGACCCTGCACGCCGTAACCAATCACGGCGATGGTCTCGTCCTTCAACACCTCACGTGCCTTCTCAAGAGGAAACTCCTCGCGGGTCATCACTTCTTCGATAACACCGCCAAAATTCATTTTTGCCATTTTCTTTAGATTTTAATGGTTAAAATTAGAGTTGTTCTTTCTTATATATTATTTAATATATTTTCATTCGTTGAATATCACACGAGCCTGACACACGACGTCTTCACCGCCCCGACGCACCTCCACATCGGTCTCGCCGCCCTCGCCTCGCTGCACGTAGAACGAAAGCGTGTCACCCATGCGCGACTCTGCTTTGTAGGCAATCTCGAAGCGGCGCAGGCCTCGCTCCAGCTCTTCGCGAGAGAAGAGATCCAGGATGTGCTCCATATACTTGATGGAGTTGACATGACGGTTGATGTCGATGTCGCTGTAGCGCACATCCAGCGTACGCACCAACTCGGGCTCCCTGAAACGGAAACGTCCGTGCCCCTCAATAGGACATACGTTCTCTTCCTCTGAAACAACATAGTTGAGAATGTCTCCGTCATAAAGCGAAAGCAGATCGCAGGGGCGCCGTGTCTCCATGTCGATCATAGCCCACACACTGCGGGCATAGCCCAAAGGCGTGCCGTCGGCGCGATGGATGGAGAAGTTGCGGTTGGTGAACAGCTTCATGACGCTCTCCACCCACGTACGTATCTCAATGTGCTCGTTCTGTCGGGGCATCTCGGTCATCTCCACGGAGAGGCGAGAAAGCACCCAGGTGTGGCGCGTCTCGTTGAGCGCCCCTATCCCCCACCCGCGGCGGGAGGAGTGGTTGCCGGCCGCGTTGAGCAGATGGTTGCCCAACACGCCCATGAAGATGCGCCCCGTGAGGTCCACGTGGAACGGCTCAACGAACACCTTATGACTGTCTATCTTCTCCATCATGCGTTTAGTCTCAGGAGTTTTTCTGCGTGCGCGACTCCAGATAGCGGTCGAGATGCTCGATGCAGTCGCGCGTCACGGCGATGCGGCCGGAGCGCACGAACTGGCGCACGATGCCCAAAGCGTTCAGTTCCGAAAAGAGCGCGATGATATCGTCCGTGAGTCCTTTCTTCTCGACGATGCTAAAGGTGGGGTTCACCTCAACGATGCGGGCGCCCCGATGACGCACCGCCTTGCTGGCGGCGGGATTCTGCAGAAGGCCGTCGGTGCTGACCTTCAGCAGACAGGCCTCCATGATGAAGATTTCGTCATCGGTGAAATAGTTGGCCTGAAGCACGTCGATTTTCTTCTCAATCTGCTTGCAGAGCGTCTTCACCATCTCTTCGCTGCAGTTGCAGGTGATGGTGTATTTGTGGACGCCGGGCGTGGATGAGGCGCACACATTGAGGCTTTCGATGTTCACCTGACGGCGCGTGAACACCGCGGTAATCTGATTCAGTATTCCGGCGAAGTTCTCGGAATAGATAATCATTGTATAGAGTTTCGTTTCCATCAGCATTCTACGTTAAGTTGCATTTCGTCCACAGCGCGTCCGGGAGCCGTCATAGGCTCCACGTTGGCGTCGGGCTTAATGAGCACCTCGAGGAAGAAGGCGCCGGGGGCGTTGAGCATCTCCCTGATGGCGTCCTGCAGGTCGGCACGCTCGGAAATCATGCGGTGGGGAATGCCGTAGGCCTCAGCCACCTTGCCGAAATCCGGGTTGCACATCGGGGTGAACGAACGTCTGTGACCGAAGAACATATCCTGCCACTGGCGCACGTTGCCCAGATAGTTGTTGTTGAGCAGAATCATCTTGACGGGAATCTGATACTCCATGATGGTGCCAAACTCCTGAATCATCATCTGCAGGCCACCGTCGCCCATGAAACAGCACACCGTGCGGTCTGGAGCGCCGAAGGTGGCACCCATGGCTGCGGGGAGTCCATAGCCCATCGTGCCCATACCGCCGGAGGTGGCGATGGAGCGGGGCTTGTGGTATTTGAAGTAGCGGACGGACATCAGTTGGTTCTGGCCCACGTCGGTGACAAGAATCGACTCTGAATTGGTAGCCTTGGCCACAGCGTGCGCCACCTCGCCCATGAGCAGCGGGCCGGATGTGGGCTTCGTGGCCGGCGTGATAACCTTCTCTATCTCCTGCTGGCGCAGGGGTTGGAACGACTCCTTCCATTCGGAGTGGTCGGCTTTGTTGACGAGTGCGGTGATGGCGGGCAGCGTCACCTTGCAGTCACCGATAACGGCCACGGCGGTCTTCACGTTCTTGTCAATCTCGGAGGGGTCGATGTCGAGGTGAATCACCTTAGCCTGCCTGGCGTAGCGCTTGAGGTCGCCCGTAACGCGGTCGGAGAAGCGCATGCCGATGGCAATGAGCACGTCGGCCTCCTGCTCCTTAATATTGACGCTGTAGCTGCCGTGCATGCCGAGCATGCCCATGTTGAGCTTGTGGTTGGAGGGCAGAGCTGAGAGGCCCAGCATCGTGCGGCCGGCGGGGATGTCGGCCTTCTCAAGGAAAGCCTTCAACTCCTCCTGGGCGTTGCCCAACTCGACGCCCTGTCCCACGAGGGCCATCGGCTTCTTCGCGTTGTTGATGAGTTCGGCAGCAGCACGGACGGCCTCCTCCTGAGGTTCGGGGAATGGCACATAAGAGCGGATGAAATCTACCTTGGCGGGCTTGTATTCCACGAGTTCCGTCTGCGCATTTTTCGTAAAGTCGAGCACCACAGGACCGGGACGGCCCGAACTGGCAATATAGAAGGCACGGCTCACAGCCCAAGCCACATCCTCGGCGCGGCGAATCTGATAGGTCCACTTGGTGATGGGTTGCGCCACACTCACAAGATCCACCTCCTGGAAGGCATCGCTGCCAAGTACGGAGGTTCCCACCTGTCCGGCAATCACCACAATAGGCGTCGAATCCATCATAGCGTCGGCCACACCGGTCAGCGTGTTGGTCACACCGGGGCCGGAGGTCACCAGCGTCACGCCCACTTTGCCGCTCACTCGGGCAAAACCCTCCGCAGCGTGTGTGGCGGCCTGCTCGTGGCGCACCAGGATATGTTCAAAACATTTCTTCTCCCCCCTTGTGTAGTCGTACAAAGCATCATAGGTGGGCATGATGGAACCTCCGGGATAACCGAAGATGGTGGTTACACCCTCTGCCTTCAGCGAAAGCATCAGTGCCTCTGCACCTGTTATCTTTTCTGCCATTATATCTTTTGTCTGTTTCTTTTTCTGTTCAATCGATAATACGCACGCCGCCCTTGTCGGCAGAAGAAACGCTCTGCGCGTAAGCACGAAGCGCTTTGGAAACCACACGCTTGCGCTTGAGCGGTTGCTGAGGACGTGCGGCAAGTTCCTCGTCGCTGAGCTTCACGTTGATGCTGCGCGAAGGGATGTCGATGACGATGATGTCGCCGTCCTTAATCTTGCCGATGTTGCCGCCACTGGCAGCTTCGGGAGAAATGTGGCCGATGGAGAGTCCGCTGGTGCCGCCGGAGAAACGTCCGTCGGTGATGAGCGCACACTCCTTGCCCATGTGCATGGACTTGATGTAACTTGTGGGATAGAGCATCTCCTGCATGCCGGGACCACCCTTTGGACCCTCGTGGGTAATCACCACACAGTCGCCCTTCTTTACCTTGCCGCCGAGAATACCCTCACAGGCATCTTCCTGGGAGTCAAACACTACAGCCGGACCTTCAAAATGCCATAGCTCGGGTGCAACGCCGGCAGTCTTCACAACGCAGCCGTCCTGGGCGATATTACCGAAGAGCACAGCCATGCCACCGTCTTTGGTGTAGGCGTGTTCAATGTCGCGAATACAACCGTTGACGCGATCGGTGTCGAGCGTCTCCCAACGGGCATCTTGAGAGCCCATCTTCGTGGAGAACTTGCCGCCGGGGGCGCTGCGATAGATACGCTCGGCCTCGGGGTCAATGCTCTCGCCCGTGATGCTGTACTTGCGGATATCCTCACCCAGGGTGGCGCCGTTGACACGCTTGCAGTCCAACTTAAGCAGGCCGCCCTTGGCCAACTCTCCGAGAATGCCGAGGATACCGCCGGCGCGGTTTTCTTCCTGCACGGAATATTTCTGCCAGTTGGGGGCCAACTTACAGAGGAAGGGCACTTTGCGCGAAAGGCGGTCAATGTCCTGCATCCTGAAGTCCACCTCAGCCTCCTGAGCCACAGCCAGAAGATGCAGCACGGTGTTGGTAGAGGCACCCATAGCGATGTCGAGCGTCATAGCATTGAGGAAAGCATCACGGGTGGCGATGCTGCGGGGCAGCACGCTGTCGTCGCCTTCTTCGTAGTATTTCAGCGCATTCTTTACAATCAGGCGGGCGGCGTCCTTGAAGAGCTGCACACGGTTGACATGTGTGGCCAGAATGCTGCCGTTACCGGGCAACGAGAGACCGATGGCCTCCGTCAGCGAGTTCATCGAGTTGGCGGTAAACATACCCGAGCAGGCACCGCATCCGGGGCAGGCACACTGCTCCACTTCTGCCAGCTCCTCATCGCTCACGGTGCTGTCGCCACCCTTAATCATCGCTGTGATAAGATCGGCGTTCTCGCCCTTATATTTGCCGGCCTCCATCGGACCGCCGCTGACAAATACGGCGGGGATGTTGAGCCTCATGGCTGCCATCAGCATACCGGGCGTCACCTTGTCGCAATTGGAGATGCAAATCATGGCGTCTGCCTTATGAGCGTTGACCATATACTCCACGGAGTCTGCGATTACGTCGCGAGAAGGCAACGAATAGAGCATGCCGTCGTGTCCCATAGCAATACCGTCGTCCACAGCGATGGTATTGAATTCGGCTGCATAGCATCCAAACTTCTCAATCTCAGCCTTAACAATCTGACCGATTTCGTGCAAATGGGTATGACCGGGCACAAACTGGGTGAATGAATTGACTATGGCGATGATGGGCTTACCAAACTGCTCCCTCTTCATGCCGGTAGCTACCCAAAGGGCACGGGCTCCCGCCATACGACGTCCTTCGGTGCATACAGCACTCCTAAGTTGATTTTTCATTATTGTGCGTATTATTTATATACTTCAATACATAATATCGGGCGCAAAGATATTTCTTTTTTTTCAAACAAGCCACAAAATTGCGCCTTTTGTTTGTCTATTCTCCGATTTTTCGTATCTTTGTCGGGAGAAAACGATTAATCCTTAAACCATATACATCATGGCCCAGCGTTTTATACTGAATGAAGTGAGTTATTTCGGAGCCGGCGCACGCCGCGAGCTCCCCGAAGTCATCAACCGCATGAATCTCCACAAAGCCCTTGTCTGCTCCGACAAGGGCCTCATCAAAGTGGGCACCACCAAGATGGTCACCGACGTGCTTGACGAGGCAGAATTTCCCTATGAAATCTATTCCGAGATCAAGCCCAATCCCACCGTCACCAACGTGAAGCAGGGCGTGGAAGCCTTCAAAGCTTCCGGAGCCGACTGCATCATCGCCATCGGAGGAGGCAGCTCGATGGACACCGCTAAAGGTATTGGCATTGTGTCCAACAACCCCGAATTCTCCGATATCGTTTCGCTCGAAGGCTGCGCCCCGACCAAGCATAAGAGCGTGCCCATCATTGCTCTGCCCACCACCGCCGGCACGGGCGCCGAAGTCACCATCAACTACGTCATCATCGATGAGGAGCGTCAGGCCAAGATGGTCTGCGTCGATCCCAACGATATTCCCGCCGTTGCCATTGTAGACCCCGAACTGATGTATTCGCTGCCCAAAGGTCTCACGGCGGCTACCGGCATGGACGCTCTGACGCACGCCATTGAAGGCTACATCACCAAAGGCGCTTGGGTGATGTCCGACATGTATGAGCTGCAGGCCATCAAGATGATTGCCGAAAACCTGCCCCTCGCAGTGGAGGAGCCCACCAATCCCAAAGGACGCGAAGGCATGGCCTTGGCTCAGTATATCGCCGCACAGGCTTTCTCCAATGTAGGCCTCGGTCTGGTACACGGCATGGCCCACCCGATGGGCTCTCTGCACGACGTGCCCCACGGTGTGGCCAACGCCTTGTTGTTGCCCACAATTATGGCATTCAATATGCCCACCCGAATAGAAAAATTCGGCATCATCGCACAGCATATGGGCGTTGACACCAAGGGCATGACCCCTGAGGAGGCTGCACAGGCCGCCGTTGATGCCGTGCAGGCTTTGTCCGTGCGTGTCGGCATTCCGCAGCATCTGAGCGACCTGGGCATCACCGCCGACGACATACCGGCTCTGGCCGATCAGGCTTTGGCCGACGTTTGCACACCGGGCAATCCGCGCGACGTCACCTTGGACGACATCAAGGCGCTCTACGCCAAGGTGCTGTAAACCGAACGGATGAGAACTGACGAATTCTTCCGAGCTTCCGGCCGCATTCCCTCATGGGCTGCGGCCGTAAGCATTTACGCCACCATCATCTCATCGGTGACTTATCTCACCATTCCGGCCAAAGCCTTCGCCACAGACTGGACCTATTACCCCATGCTGCTGACCATCCCGATGGTGGTGCCCCTGGTGACGCGACGCTATCTGCCCTACTTCCAACGCAGCGGATGCAGTTCGGCCTACGAATTGCTGGAAAGACGTTTTTCGCCCCTGACGCGTTGGATGGCTTCCGGCCTGTTTTGCATCTATATGGTGGTGCGCATCGCCCTCGTGTTATATCTGCCAGCTTTGGCTTTGAGCACCGTAGCCGGATGGAGCATTGTGATGTGCATTGTGCTGGTTGCTCTGCCCACGATGATATACAGCGCCATCGGCGGACTGAAGGCTGTCATTTGGGGCGATGTCGTTCAGGGGGCGGTGCTCGTTTTGGGTGCAGTCTTCTCGCTGGCCTATCTCGTCATCCACACCGAGGGAGGAGCGGAAGGCTTTGTCACTATGGCACTTGAAGCAGACAAACTGCGTCTGATGGACTGGGACATGAGCGCCTGCAAGGCCACCTGGTGGGTAATCCTGGTGGGCGGCCTGGCCTCCAGCCTCATCTCCTACACCAGCGACCAAACCATTATCCAACGCTATATGGCCACGCGCGACATCGCAGCCGGCAGCCGCAGCCTGTGGATGAACGCATGGCTTTACATCGGCAGCTCCGTGCTGTTTTACGCCATCGGCACGGGACTCTATACCTTTTACACTACACACGCACTACCCGAAATGAGCATCGACGCCGTCTATCCCTACTTCATCGTGCACCAACTGCCCACCGCCATAAGCATACTGTTAGTGGTTGCGCTCGCAGCCGCCACAATGAGCACAGTGTCTTCCTGCATCAATTCTCTGGCTACCGCATTTTGCGTGGACTTCGTACAAAGGCTGCACCCTTCCGTCTCCGAACGACGGCTACTCCTTTCTGCCCGTCTGGCCAGCATTGCCGGAGGCACGATGGGGCTCGCCGTAGCCCTCATGATGAGCACGTGGCAGATTACGTCTCTTCTTGACTACTTCAACACCACACTCGGCTTGCTCACTTCCGGCCTTGGCAGCCTCTTTTTTATGGCCGTCTTTATGCCGAAGCTCAAAGCTGGCGTTGCATTGACGGGATTCATTGCCGGAGAAGCGGCGGTGTTTGCCGTATGGCTTCTGACGCCACTCAACTTCTTTCTCTACGGCGCTATCGGCCTGATCGTCAGCCTCACTACAGCTGCTGCATTAAACCTTTTGGCCGGCCGGAGGTCTAAACTATGACAAACCGTTAAAAACATAACACTATGAAGAAATTCTTTATTGCCATTATGGCACTCACAATGACGCTGGGCGTTTGTGCTCAGGACAGCATCGGAAACGCACGTCCCGAACGTCGTGAGTCGAACCGCCCCGGACGACAGAGAAGGGAGTTCACTCCCGAAGAGGTTGCCGCCAAGCAGGCGATGGACCTTAAGGAGAAGATTGAAGGCATCAGCGACCAGCAATACGAACAGATTTATGCCATCTACCTGTGGCGCGCTCAGGAGAGCAAACACGAGAGGGACTCCATCATGGCCAACAGAAAGGAAGGTGAACGCCCCCAGATGAACCGCGAAAAGATGCAGCAGAGGGAAAACGTCGTGGTGGACGCTCTAAAGCTGATTCTCGACGAAAAACAGTATGCCGCCTATGAGAAACTTCAGAACGAGCAACGTCAACGCATGCGTCAACGCCAACGTCAGCGTCAGATGCAGAGACGCGAGGGAGAGCGCATGGAGGGACTCCGCGAGCCCGGCAGGATGAGCGACGACAACATGTTCTGAGCACTCAGGCCGCAGTACGCGATTTACACAAAATAAGAAACTCCCCGCTAACGTAGCGAGGAGTTTCTTTTTGGGTGTCTAGTGGGACTCGAACCCACGACATTCAGAACCACAATCTGACGCTCTAACCAACTGAACTATAGACACCGTGTTGGTGGTCTTTCGTGAAAACCGCCGCAAAGGTAGGGATTTTTCCCGACTCCACCAAAAAAATGTTCAACTTTTTATGCGTAAACCTGCTTTTTTCCCGCAGCGAGGGTGTTGAGCATGAGCATGCAGATGGTCATCGGCCCCACTCCACCGGGAACGGGCGTGATATAGGAACACTTCGGAGCCACATGCTCAAAGTCTACATCGCCCTGCAGGCGGAAGCCGCTCTTCCTGGAGGCGTCGGGCACACGGGTGGTGCCGACGTCGATGACCACAGCGCCTTCCTTCACCATGTCTGCCGTCACAAAAGCCGGACGTCCGATGGCGGCTATCACAATGTCCGCTGCCGCACACTCCTCCTTGAGGTTGGCGGAATGCGAGTGCAACACCGTCACGGTGGCGTCACCATACTGCTTCTGCAGCATCAACTGCGCCATAGGCTTACCCACGATGTTGGACCGGCCGAGCACAGCCACCTTCTTACCGCTCGTGGGGATGTTGTAGCGCTGCAGGAGTGTGAGGATGCCTAGGGGCGTGGCCGAGATGAAACAAGGGAGTCCGATGGCCATACGCCCCACGTTGACGGGATGGAATCCGTCCACGTCCTTGCGGTAGTCAATCGCCTCCGTCACCTTCTGCTCCGAGATGTGACGCGGCAGAGGCAACTGCACGATAAAGCCGTCCACGCTGTCGTCTCTGTTGAGGCGATCCACCACAGCGAGCAACTCTTCCTCCGTGATATCGTCCTCGTAGCGCAGCAGGGTGCTTTGGAAGCCGCAGGCCTCGCAGGCCAGCACCTTGTTCTTCACGTAAGTTTCGCTGCCGCCGTCGTGCCCCACCAGCACTGCAGCCAAGTGAGGGCGCTTGCCGCCTTTGCTCACTATATCTTCCACCTCAGCTTTGATTTCGGCCTTGATGGCTGCTGCGGTGGCTTTTCCGTCTATCAGTATCATGCTTGATAATCCTTTTTAAATATTCATCTTAAAATCCGGGACGCCCCTTCATCGCACGCGCCATTTGCGCCATAGCGGCGGGATTGGTAGCCATCTTCATCACCTTACGCGTCTGATCGAACTGCTTGATGAGGCGGTTTACCTCCTCCAGCTTCGTGCCCGAACCTTTGGCGATACGCATCTTGCGAGAAGTGTTGAGACATTCGGGATGCTGCCGTTCTTTGGGCGTCATCGATTGGATGATGGCTTCGATGCCCTTGAAGGCGTTGTCGTCAATATCCACATCCTTAAGCGCCTTGCCCACACCAGGAATCATCGAGGCCAGATCCTTGATGTTGCCCATCTTCTTGATGGTCTGTATCTGCTTGTAGAAGTCGTCGAAATCAAATTTGTTCTTCTTGATGCGCTCCTCCAGGCGGCGGGCTTCCTTCTCGTCAAACTGCTCCTGCGCCCGCTCAACCAATGAGACCACATCGCCCATGCCGAGAATACGGTCGGCCATGCGCTCAGGGTGGAACACATCAATGGCCTCCATCTTCTCGCCGGTTCCGATAAGCTTGATGGGCTTGTTGACCACCGTGCGGATAGACAGAGCCGCACCGCCGCGTGTGTCGCCGTCGAGTTTGGTGAGCACCACGCCGGAATAGTCGAGGCGGTCGTTGAACTCCTTGGCCGTATTGACGGCATCCTGACCGGTCATTGCATCAACCACAAAAAGGATTTCGTGGGGATTAACAGCATCGCGGATATCCTGAATCTGCTGCATCAGCTCCTCGTCCACTGCCAGACGTCCGGCCGTATCGATGATGACCACATCATACGCCTTGGCTTTAGCCTCCTGTATGGCATTGAGGGCAACTGCCACGGGATCGGTGGCGCCCTCCTCCATATAGACGGGCACGCCGATCTGCTCACCGAGCACCTTCAGCTGCTCCATGGCGGCGGGGCGGAAGGTGTCGCAGGCAGCCAGCAAAGGATGCTTCTGACGCTTGTCGCGCAGCATCTTGGCCAACTTGCCGGAGAAGGTCGTCTTACCCGAACCGTTGAGGCCGGCCATCAAGATGACCGTCGGTTGTCCAATACGTCCGGGCAGAGACAAGTCTGCAGCTTCGCCGCCCATGAGCAGGGCCAGCTCGTCGTGCACGATCTTCACCATCAGCTGGTGAGGCTTCACAGCCGTCAGCACGTTTTGTCCCAAGGCCTTCTGCTTCACCTGGTCGGTGAACGTCTTGGCCACTTTATAGTTGACATCGGCATCAAGCAGGGCGCGGCGCACGTCTTTCAGCGTCTCCGCCACATTGATCTCGGTGATTTTGCCTTCACCCTTAAGTATTTTCCATGAGCGCTCCAGGCGCTCGCTCAAACTGTCAAACATCTATTTTTTTTTCTTCTTATATTTTTTACCTTAAACCTATTTTTCTTCTCGCCTATTTCAGGAACTTGACGGCACACTCTTCTCCGTCGGCCATCACGCGGGCCACATAGAGTCCTTCCGCCATGCCGCTGACGTTCATCACGACGTGTCCGCCGCTCACGCTGATCTGACGACGGTCAAGCATTGCGCCGCTCATGCCGTAGATGCTGACGGTGACGCTTCCGGCCTCCTCACTGCTGATGTAGAGGTTGCCCCCGTAGTAGCGCACGCTCAGGCTGCCGCTGCGGTCGCCGCCCTCTTCTGCCAGCGAGTTGATGCCCGTAGGATCGACGGGAATGATGTACTCCTTGGCATACGATGTGATGGTGTTTTGCTTGTCGATGGTGGGCAGCGACATCAGATAGGTCTGCGTGCCGCCGTCGGGGAAGCGGCCCACGGTCTGGTCGCCGTTCATCACGCGGTAAGGCAGCGAATCCACCCATTCGTACTGCTTCTTGTCCGCGTCGTACTTGCCGATGGCCACATAGAGCGGCTCGGTGGCCGAGTTGGACAACTTAAAGTTGGCGTGAATCTGCGTGTTCTCCGCCGTGATGTTCTTGTAGCGGTCGCCGCACCAGATCAGCTTGTAGCCGTGGGCGGGAATGATGGTGGAGGCCTTCGAATGCACGGAGGGATCACTCTTCGTGGCCGTCGTGATTTGCCACTTGGCAGGATTATCTCTGCGGTCGGTGATGCAGAGGCCGGCCAAATCGATGTCCTCGTCGGTGGTGTTGTAGAGCTCCACCCAGTCATCCTTCTTGAAGAAGTCGTTGATGTAAATGCTGTTGCCGGCACTCACCTCGTTGATGACGATGGGCGCTGTGGGCAAGCCCTCTTCTTTCTTTTCTTCGTCGGTCAGAGCCTCCCAGACGGCCTTCAGGTTGTAGTTGCCCGAAGCTTCGAGCTCCATTTCCGGATCGGTGTTCACAATCTGTCCTCCACCGCCTCCGCCGCTGTAGTTCTGCTGGAGCGAAGCGTCGAAATAGACGTCCGACGATGTGCCGCTCTGGTTGTGCACCTCGACGGCAATCACGTTCTCTCCTTTCTTAAAATAAGAGGCGGCAATGTTGATAACATCCGTGTCGTAGGGATCCGAACCGTAGGCGGAAGCGTAGTCCGTGTAGGCTGCACCGCTGTTGAGGCGCTTGCGGGCCACTTCCTGACCGTTGACGTAGATGATGTAGCCGTCGTCGAAGTTGACAGTCATCTTGAAGACGTCTCCGGCATCGGGCGCCATCGCCAGGTTGCAGGTTTTGCGGAAGTAGTAGGTCGGACGTTTCTGGTTGGGATTGCTGCCCCAGTCCAGCGTGGTGACAATCACGGCGCCGTCTTCACGGCTGTGGAATCCGAAGAGTCCGCCGCCCGAACGCCAGCTGACCTGACTGCCGGAGGTCTTCCAGTCGGTGCCGGTCAGGTCGCCCTGATCGTAATACTGCCACGTGGCGTTCATGGGGAAGAGCATGACGCTTTCCGAACTGCCGTCAACGTCCATCCATCCGGCGAAACGGTAGCTGGCCGGGGCGATGGCTTTCACTTTCACGGGGTAGAACAGACGGCCGGAGAACTTGTCCGTGGGCACTGGGATGCCGTTCACCTGCAGCTGTCCGGCCTCGATGTTGCTGGAGATCGAAGCCGTGAGGGCGCCCGTTGCACTCAGATAGTTGGCCATGAGGCTCACCTGACGGGTCTGCATGTCGCTCGTCATGGCGTTCAGCAGGTTGTCGGCATGCTGGTTGACAAGCCACACATTATACCAACTTTCCTTCTGCATCAGACTGGCCATCCTGCTGCGGAACTCCTCGATGATTTCGGCGCAGCGTCCGGGCTCGAACACGCTGCCGGCCACCAGACAGTAGGTGTCAATGAACTTCTTTCTGAACTCGGCGTTCTGCAGCATGTTGAGGAATATGGTCACCATCTTGACTTCTTCGGTGATTCGGTAAGAACTGCCGTCCTCGTTGTAGATGGTGTAGAAGGTGTAGATTCTCTGGTTTTCGAAATCGGTGAAGGGATTGAAGCTGCGGTCGAAGCAGTTGTCCAGGTCGAAGATGACGAAGTGGAACTTGCCGCCGGCGCTCTTGTCGCGGAAGGCCTTAAGGTTGTTGTGGGGCCAGTCCCAGTTGTTGGTGTAGAGTTGCAGGGCGAAGTAGTTGCAGAACTCGTCGATGTCTACAATATCCACAATGCGGTTCCAGCTGTGCTCGTCGTAGGCCGTAGCGGAGATGTTGTACCACTCGTCGAAGAGCAGGCTGTCGCCCGTGGTCTGCACGTAGCCCGAGTCCACACTCATCTCGAAGGCGTCCTGCAAATCGGTGTCCAAGCCGTAGTTGGAGTAGCCGTATTGCCTGTTGGTCACTTCTCGGATGTTCATCGTGCCCTTGAATTCGCCGTTGAGGAACACGTGCGATGGGCTCGTCTCCTGAGCGTCGCAGTAGATGCCGGAGCGGATGATGATCTGCTGCAACATATTGTCCTTGCAGCGGCTCTGGTTATAGCGGTCGTTGCCGCCGTTGCGCAGCATCAGCTGCTTGTATTTGTTGTAGGGCTTGGCTTCGAACCACTGCTGCGAGAGGTCGTTGAGGCCGTAGGTCTTCGTGGCTTTGAGTTTGAAGGAGAGCAGGTTGCTGTAGGTCATACCCCACATGCGGCTCCATCCGCCCGAGATGGACATATCCACCTCCTGCGAGAAGTTGATGTCGCGGTTCGCATCAATATATTCGAAGCTGACGGGACGCTCCCAATCCATATTCCAGTTGGCTTTGTCCGTACCGGTCACACCGTTGCCGCTGCGGCCGTTGGAGCCCTTAGTGTAGATACCGATTTCGTCATCGTAGAGGTTGTCGGGCGCCGTATTGACGATGACCAGCGGCAACTCGTAGTCATTGTCATTGTAAATCCAGCTGCGCGTCACCACTTCGGAGGGGATCATACCCGTCTTAAAGAGGCGGAAGCGATAAATGGCCGTCGCATTGACTTGTGCGGAGAAGCCGCCGCCCTGCTTGCGGGTGCCGTTGCTCAAGGTCGGCGTGCTGCCGTCGGTGGTGTAGACGAGCGTGGCGTCGGAGGGATACGTCACCGTGAAAGTGAAGGGCGAGGTGAACAGCCCGGACTGACGGTCCACCGTCGGGCCGCTGATCTGCGTGGTGGCGAAACTGCTTGTTGCGTTGGAGGCCTCGGGCGTAGGCTCAGCCGTTACGGCCCAGGCGCCCGTGCCGTCGGTCTTGCGGGCATACGAGGTGCGCCCCTTCAGACTGGGGAAAGTCTGTGTGGCCAGCAACTCGCCTTCGCGGCTGAGCACGCTGACGGTGCCGCCGTCGGTGTCGAGCTTCCAGTCCACCTGCTTGTAGGCCAGCTTGCCGTATTGCCCGTCGTAGTGGTCAAACCACACGTTCTTGTATCCGCCGGCGGGAACGGATCCGTAGTCCATCGGCAGACGGGTTTCGTAGCCTCTCAGGTCGTCCCTGATGATGACGCCGCCCAGGTCGGCCGGCTGCGCCGTGGGGTTGTAGAACTCTATCCATCCGCCGTAGTTGAAGGAGGGGTCGATGAACATATCCACGTTGCGCGACTGTATCTCGTTGATGAAGAGGTTGTCCTTCGTGGCCGGATGCGAGGTCACAATCAGGGTGCATTGGTCGCTCTTGTTGGTGCCGTCGCAGCTCGTGGCCGTGATGATGCACTGTCCGGCTTCCACGCCGGTGATGATGCCGGCCTCATCCACGGTGGCCACACTCTCGTCGCTGCTCCACCACGAGAGCGATGGATCGGTGGCAGTGGTGGGCAATACGACAACGCTCAGAGCGACCTGCTGTCCTTTTTCCATAATCGGCGCATGATCGACGAAGGTGACGCTGGTCACACTCGTCTGCGACACTCTCACGGTACAGGATCCCGACACACCGCTGCCGTCGAGGGCCGAAGCCGTGATGGTGGCGGTACCGACCCAATGCGCCGTCACGTTGCCGTTCTGGTCCACAGTGGCCACTTTCTCGTCGCTGCTCTCCCACTTCAGTTTCTGAATTGTGGCCGTCGAGGGCTGCACCGTCGGGGTGAGCTGCCTCGAGTTGAAGCGCGTCATGCGATAGCTTGAGGGCGAGAAGCTGATGGCCGTCACGGGCTGCATGTCGCCGTAAAACTCCAGCTTCCAGTTACTCCAAATGGTCCAGTTCTCCGCGATGCGCTGCCCGGTGCCGTCGTCGGGACAGGCCATGCCGAAGGAGAGCGTGCCGTCGGTCACATCGACCTCCAGACTGTTGGGATAAGCACCTGTGGAGAAGCGGGCGCTGGCGCCTTCCATGTTGTTGGGATAATAGCGGTTGACGCCGCCCACATTCAGCTGGTTGTCGCCGCCGTTGATGCGGGTGGTGGAGAACTGGCTGTAGACGCTCTGCACGGGCGTCTGCTCTGCGTTGGCCCAGATGTAGGCGTCGCGCTTGGCTGTGGCCTCGCTGTAGTTTTTGGCCGCATTGCTGTCGAAGCCTCCGGGACGGTAGTAGGCGTTCACCGAGAGACGGTACTTGCCGTTGGGCAATCCGCTCAACTCCTGCCCCACCCTGTAGTAGGCGTACCACATCTCCATGGCGTTGAAGTTGACGTTATAGCCACCGTACGAAGCGCCCGGATAGACGGTCCATCCTTCTTTGGTGTTGCCCTCAAAGCGGGGATTGGTCACGAAGGCGTCCGTCACGTCCAGCCAATCGGCTGCGCTCACGCGCACGCACAAAAGAACAAAAAAAATGACAACCCTCAGGGGCGTCAGCGTCAACTTGCTTCTCATGGAAATTACTTTAATGATGTTGTGTCTTGGTCTTGGTTGCGGGGGTCCGACTCGAACGGGCGACCTCCAGGTTATGAGCCTGGCGAGCTACCAACTGCTCCACCCCGCGGTGTCAATTGCGGGTGCAAAGGTAAGACGATATTTTGGAATAAACAAATTTTCCGAGCACTTTTTTCGAAAAACGGGTCATTTTTTATGCTTTTCGACAAGTTTTTTGTACTTCTTTGAGGCTTTACCGAGATTTTTTCGTACCTTTGCACGCGATTATGGCTATAGAAAAAACACGGGCTATACTCGTTGATGTGGCACGCCGCCTTTTCGCCCGGAAGGGATTGGAGGAGACCACGATGAACGACATCTCCCAAGCCGCCGGCAAGGGACGACGCACGCTCTACACCTATTTCAAGAACAAAGAGGAGATCTTCGACGCCGTCGTCGAGGCCGAGATGGACCGCCTGGCCCGCGAGATGGCCGAGGTGGCTTCGCGTCTGCTCTCTCCCGAAGACAAACTGGTGGCCGTCATCTACGGACATCTGGAGGCCATCAAGGAGGTCGTGCAGCGCAACGGCAACATGCGCGCCGAGTTTTTCCGCGACGCCTGGCGTGTGTCGCTCATCCGCAAGCGTTTCGACACCAACGAGAAGAAACTCCTGGCCCAGATTCTCACCGACGGCGAGCGTCATGGCGTTTTCGACATTGAGAACATCCAGCTCACCGTCAACATCATCCACTACTGCCTGCGCGGCCTGGAGATTCCCTACATCTACGGCCGTCTCGACAACGGGCTTTCGCCTGCGGCCTCCCGCGCCGCCGTGCAGCGCATCATCCACCGCGCCATAGGTCATCATTTCAAAAAAAACAACTGATATGCTTTTACAAGGAAAAACAGCTCTCATCACCGGTGCCGCACGCGGCATCGGCAAGGCCATCGCCCTGAAGTTCGCTTCCGAGGGCGCCAACATTGCGTTCACCGACCTCGTGCTCAACGACGATATGGCCGCCGGACTCGAAGCCACCCGCAAGGAGATTGAAGCCCTCGGCGTGAAGTGTCTCGCCTACGCCGGCAACGCCGCCGACTTCGCCGAGACCGAGAAGGTCGTCGCCCAGATCAAACAGGACTTCGGCACCATCGACATTCTGGTCAACAACGCCGGCATCACCAAGGACGGCCTGATGCTGCGCATGAGCGAGCAGCAGTGGGACGCCGTCATCAACGTCAACCTCAAGTCCGCCTTCAACTTCATTCACGCCTGCGTGCCCGTGATGATGCGCCAGCGCGGCGGCAGCATCATCAACATGGCTTCCGTCGTCGGCGTTCACGGCAATGCCGGTCAGGCCAACTACGCCGCCTCCAAGGCCGGCCTCATCGCTCTGGCCAAGAGCATCGCTCAGGAGATGGGGCCGAAGGGCATCCGCGCCAACGCCATCGCTCCCGGCTTCATCGAGACGGCCATGACGGCCGCCCTGCCCGACGAGGTGCGTGAGGAGTGGAAGAAGAAGATTCCCCTGCGCCGCGGCGGACAGGTGGAGGACATTGCCAACACGGCGCTCTATCTGGCTTCCGACCTTTCCTCTTACGTCAGCGGGCAGGTGATCCAGGTGGACGGCGGCATGAACATGTAAATGCAGGTACTCTACGAGGACAACCACCTCATCGTGGTGACCAAGGCTCCGGGCGAGATTGTCCAGGGCGACAAGACGGGCGACAAGCCCCTCTCGGAAACGGTGAAGGACTACATCCGGGAGCGCTACGGCAAGCCCGGCAACGTCTTCCTCGGTGTGGTGCATCGCCTGGACCGCCCCGTGAGCGGCGTGGTGCTCTTTGCCCGCACGAGCAAAGCGCTCGCGCGGCTCAATGCCCTCTTTGCCGACCACGAGAGCGTGCACAAGACCTATTGGGCCATCGTGGCCAACCGGCCGGAGCAGGCAGAAGGGACGCTCGTCCACTGGCTCACGCGCAATGAGAAGACCAACAAGGCCACAGCCCACGACCGCGAGGTGCCCGGCTCCAAGAAGGCCGTCCTCGACTACCGGCTTCTGGCATCCTCCGACCGCTACCACCTGCTGGAAGTCACGCTCCGCACGGGGCGTCACCACCAGATACGCTGCCAGTTGGCCAAGATAGGATGTCCCATCAAAGGCGACCTCAAATACGGCGCGCCGCGCTCCAATCCCGACGGCAGCATCTCGCTGCACGCGCGCACCCTCACGTTGGAGCACCCCGTCACCCACGCAACCGTTTCCGTCACGGCGCCCGTGCCTGACGACCGCTTATGGCACTACTTCGAATCATAGCCAAGACGCTGCTCTGGACGGTTCTCATCATTGTCCTGCTGCCCTTCCTGTTGGCGGCGGCGCTCTATGTGCCGCCCGTTCAGCAATGGGCCGTGCAGACGGCGGCACGCTACGCCTCCGAAGCCACCGGGATGCAAATCAGCATCGGTCGCCTGGGCATCAGCTTCCCGCTCGATCTCGATCTGAAACGCCTCACCGTCATCGATAGGGGCGACACCTTGGTGGCTGTCAGCCAGGCCGTTGCCGACCTCAACCTCAAACAGGCGCTCCACTGGCGCATCGGCGTTGAAGGGCTCGACCTCAACAGCGGGCAGGTCAACATCGCCCTGCGCCCCGACACCACGGAGAAGGACACATCGAAGACACAGTTGCCTCCGCTCGAAATCAACATCCGCCGCATCGGGCTCAACGATGTGCGCGCCACCTTCCGCACCGTGGGCGACACGCTCAGCCTCTTCGCCCAACTGCGCGAGGCAAGCCTCTCGGGAGGCGATGTCGCCCTGGGGCCCTCCATCTATGTGGTGGACCGTTTTGAGGCTACGGTGGATTCGCTCAGCATCACCACGCTCGACTCCTTGGGGACGGCTTCAACGCTCTTTCCGCCCGACCTCTCGCCCCTCTCCTATCCCCTGACGCCTTTCACAGTGGGTCTCTCGCGCCTCTCGCTCTCGCTGGAGCCGCTGCACTTCTCCGTGGGCCGTTTCAGCCTCACGACGCCGTCACTCTGTGCGGCCCTCACGGCTGCCGGCGACCTCTCGGCCGTTGCGGTGGACTCGCTCCATGTGTGGCTGCCCGACCAGGTGGACCTCTGGGGCAGCGGAAGTGCTTCCAATCTCGACCGGCCCGACTCGCTCTCGGCCCGCTTCGATTGGGATGTGCATACGCGCGACCTCACGCCTCTGGCTCACCGCCTCTCGATTAAGGATGTAGCGCTGCCGCCGATGGACCTCAACGCCTTCACCTCAGTGGAGGGTTCGCGCTGCCACATCGACGCCATCCTCAACGAAGGTCGCGGCAACGTGCGCCTCGTGGGCGACTACGACACCAAGGACAACAGTTACGAGGCTCAGGCGCGCATCAACGGGCTCAACGTCCGCGACTTCATGCCGCGCGACAGCATCGGGCGCCTCACGGCTTCCGCCCGGGTGAAGGGACAGGGCACCGACCCCTACGACGCCGCCACCTCGCTGGCCGCTTCCCTCTCATTGGAGTCTCTGGCCTACGGCTCGTGGCTCATCGGCAACGTGAAAGCCGATGCCTCACTCCGCCACCATCGCGCCGCACTCAATCTCAAAGCCGACAACCGCCTGCTCAAGACCGACGCCGAGGCTTCGGCCATAGTCTTGAAAAACAGCATCCGGGACGCCCGGCTTGATATGAACCTCGAGCGCGCCGACCTGCGTGCGCTCCGTCTGGTGAAGGACACGCTCTCCGTTGCGGCAACCCTCTCAGCCACAGCCGCCACCGACTTCCGCGAGCGCCACAGTCTCGCCGCCACACTCAGCGACCTGGGCATCGAGACCAGGGACACCGTCTTTCATCCCCTGCCCCTCTCGGTGGACGCCAGCCTCACGCCCGACAGCATGAGGGCCCGGGCCGAAGCCGGCGACCTGCTCCTGCGCTTCACCTCCGCCGACGGCCTCAGGCGGCTGCTCGCCAAGGTGGATAATGTCAACAAGTACCTCAAGCATCAGATGGACGAGTCGATGGAGCGCCACCGTCCGCTGCAGGTGGACCACGACTCGCTCAAGACGATGCTGCCCACCTTCGACCTCAACTTCTACAGCGAGCGCGACAACACGCTGGCCAGGATTGTGCAACATCTGAAATACAATTTCGACGAAGTGGCGCTCCGCCTTTCGAGCGACAATGTGCGGGGCATCAACGGCGAAGGGCACGCTTACGGCATCGCCAATGAAAACGTGCGCCTGGACACGCTGCAACTGCACATCGACCACGACAGCAAGGGCTTCAACCTGCTCTCCCGCTTCATCAATTCTGCGCAGAATCCCACGGGCGCCTTCCGCTCCGTCTTCACCGCATCGCTCCAGCCCGCCGCCATCGAGACGGCGCTTGAGTTCTACGACGCACAGGGCGAAAAGGGCATCGACGTGGGTCTGCACATCGTGGGCGAAGACTCCGCCCTGGTGGGCCACATCACGCCGCACAACCCCATCCTGGCCTATCGGCGCTTCACGGTGAACCGGGACAACTACATCGCCCTCGACCGCGACCGCCGCATCCGCGCGGACTTCAACCTCATTGCCGACGACGGCACGCAACTCATGCTCTTTTCGCCGAAAGAGCGTCGGGACGACGTGCTGCAGGACCTCACACTCTCGGTGCGACGCCTCAATCTGGGCGAACTGTGTCAGGTGATGCCCTTCGTCATGCCCCGCGTGAGCGGTTTCCTCGACGGCGATGCACACGCTCTTGTGGTCGATACGACGGAAGCCACGGTGGCTCTCGAACTCAGCGCCCGCGACCTCGTTTACGAAAAGGCTCCCTTAGGCACCGTGGGGCTCAACATGATATGGATGCCCAACCCCGACGGCACACAGGTGGTGGACGGAGAGCTGACGCAAAACGGACGCGAAGTCATGCTGCTCAACGGCAGCTACTGGAAAGACCGCGACACAAAGGAGGATCACATTGACGCCACCGCCACGCTGCAACGCCTGCCGCTGCTCCTGGCCAACGGCTTCATCCCGAACGACCTGCTCACGCTCGACGGCTATGCCGTGGGTCATCTCTCCGTCACGGGTCCCGTCTCCGCGCTACGCCTCAACGGCGCTCTGGCCACCGACTCCATGGACATCCGCTCCGTGCCCTACAGCGTGCACCTGGCCCTGCCGCGCGACACGCTCCACATCCGCAACAGCGTGATAGAATTCAACGACATACGCGCCTTCTCCGTCGTAGACGGCAAGAAGGGCGAGCGCCCCGACCTCGACACCGACCATGCCATGACGCTCAACGGCAAGGTGGACTGTCAGGCCCCCAAACACATCACGCTCTCCATGCGCGCCCAGGCGGAGAACTTCCGCCTCATCGACGCGCCGCGCAACAAGAAGGCACAGACCTACGGCAAAGCCTACGTCGATGCCGACGTGCGCCTCAGGGGCGACCTGCAGAAACTGCGCGTAGGAGGCAAACTGCGCCTTTTGGGCACGACGGATCTCACCTACGTCGTCACCGACACGCCGCTCTCGGCGGACAACCGGCTTGAGGAACTCGTCACCTTCGTGGACTTCAGCGACACCACCACGGTGGAAACGGCAAAGGACGCCGAACCTATGGACATCCGTCTCAACCTGGCGCTCTCCATCGACGACGCCGCCACAATGCACGTGCTGCTCTCCGAAGACGGCAGCGACAATCTGGAGATAGAGGGCGGCGGCGACCTCACCTTCAGCTACGACCCGCAGACGGGCAACCGGCTCTTCGGCCGCTACACCGTGCTCTCAGGCCGCCTCGACTACTCCCTGGTGGTGGCTTCGCTCAAGAATTTCAAGCTGCACACCGGTTCCTACATCGAGTTCCTGGGCGACCCGCTCAACCCCACCCTTTCGCTCTCGGCTTCCGAAATCAAGAAGGCCAGCGTCACAGAGGGCAAGGTGACACGCTCTGTCAACTTCGACGTGGGCATCCGCGTGACACGCAACCTCAAAGACCTCGGCCTGGAATTTACGATTGACGCGCCCGAAGACCTCACCTGCCAGCAGGAAATCTCCGCCATGTCCACCGAGCAGCGCGGCCGTGTGGCCGTCACGCTGCTGGCCACCGGCATGTACGTCACCGACAACTATCAGAGCTCGGGCGGCGGCTTCACGGCCTCCGGAGCCCTCAACTCCTTCCTCCAGAGCCAGATTAACTCCATCGCGGGCAAGGCGCTCAAGACGGTGGACATCGGCTTCGGCATGGACAACACGACGAACGCCAGCGGCGTCTCGCAGACCGACTACAACTTCTCCTTCGCCAAGCGCTTCTGGGGCAACCGCATCTCCGTCATCGTGGGCGGCAAGGTCTCCAGCGGCAACCAGGTGAAAAACACGGGCGAGAGCATCGTCAACAACATCTCGGTGGAGTATCGCCTCGACAACTCCGGCACCCGCTACGTGCGCGCCTTCTACGACCGCGAATACGAGACCCTCATGGAGGGCACGGTGACCAAGACGGGCGCCGGCCTCGTATTCCGCCGCAAGACATCCACGCTGGGCGAACTCTTCCTCTTCCGAAAGAAAAAATGAACAGACCTTTCCGCCATATTCCTTTCATATTGCTCTCTCTCGCGCTGCTCTCGGCATGCAGCCAGACGAAAAACCTGCCCGAGGACGAGTATCTCTACACGGGCATCAAGGAACTGTCCTACGGCGCGCCGCTCAAGCAGAAGAAGGACGCCGAAGTGCCCGACTCCGCCGGCGTGATCTCCGCCGTGGGCCATGCGGTCTCCTATGTCAAGCAGCTGCTCAGCGGCCAGCAGCCCGACAAGTCGCTGCTGCGCCGCGACAGCATTCCCGCGCTCACTCCGGAGCAGAAGGACTCGCTGCGCATCCAGCGTGAAAAGGACAAGGAGACCTACGAACACGTGCGCGAAGAGGTGGTGGGCGCACTCTCCTACGCCCCCAACGGCAGCCTCATGGGCTCCTCCAAAGTGACCATACCGTTCACGCCGGGCCTGTGGATATGGAACCGCTACGTCAACTCCGAGAGCCGCTTCGGCAAGTGGATGTTCAACAACTTCTCGCAGAATCCGCGCACGATGACGATGCTCAATCCCGACGTGCGCACCCAGGTGGCCCGCAGCACCCTCTTCAACAACGGCTACTTCAACGGCCGCGTGGATTATCAGATTGTGCCGCAGAAGAATCCACGCAAGCAAAAGATAAGCTATGCCGTGCTCCCCGGTCCGCTGTGGCATCTCGACCGCATCGAGTACAAGAAGTTCCCCGAAGAGGTGGACAGCATCCTGCGCCGCCACGATGCGGAGCGTCTGCTCCACTCCGGCGCGCCCTTCTCCGCCGCCGACCTGCAAAACGAGCGCGAGCGCATTGCCTCGCTGCTTCAGAACCGCGGCTACTACTACGTGCAGCCCACCCACATCGCCTACAGGGCCGACACCGTGGAGCGCGCCGGGCACGTTCAGCTGGAGGTGACGCCCGCACCGGGCAACAAGGACCATGTGCTGCGCCAGTATTATCTGGGCAACACGCGCGTGATGCTCTACAAGTTCGACGACCGCCAGATCCACGACAGCATCGGCACGGCCGCCTTCCGTATGCTCTTCGCCGGCGGCAAGCAGAAGAGCCCGGGCTGGTTTGCCCGCCAATACAAGCGCTTCGCCAAGCGTATGGCCAAGGCCGGCCGCACGATGCCCGACTCGACGGCCAACCGCCCCACCTGGGTGCCGCCCCTGCGCTACGGCGCCATCCACCACTATCTGTATTACAATAAGGGCGACCGCTACAACCGTTCGCGCATGGACCGCGTGCTGGAGCGCATCTCGGGCATGGGCGTGTTCTCCTCGGTGCAGATGGCCTTCGTGCCGCGCGACTCCACCGACACGCTCGACATCCGCATCCGCGCCACGCTCGACAAGCCCTACGACTCCGAGTTCGAGGGCCGCATCACCTACAAGAGCAACGGCCAGCTGGGTCCCGGCGCCTCCTACACCATCTCCAAGAAGAACGCCTTCCGGGGGGCCGAGACGCTCTCCTTCGGCGTGGACGCCTCCTACGAGTGGCAGACGGGCGCCAACATGAGCGGCCAACGCTCGCTGCTCAATTCGTGGGAGCTGGGCGCCAACCTCAACCAGTCCTACCCCCGCTTCATGTTCTTCGGCCTGGGACGGCGCATGGGACGTCTGGCCCGCGCCACCACCAATTTCAAGGTGGACGGCCGCTGGAGCAACCGCGCCGCCTACTATTCACGCTTCTCTCTGGGCGGCAGGGTGTATTGGACACTGCAGCGCCAACAAAACATTCAACACGAAATCACGCCCTTCCACCTGGTCTATGAGCGCCAGCTGTCCACCACGGAGCGCTTCGACGAGGTGATGGCCAAGAATCCCGCGCTGGCCGTCTCCATGCGCGACCAGTTTGTCCCCTCGATGGAGTACACCCTCAAGTGGCGCTCACGCACGAAGCGCTACATCGCCGGCCAGGGGGTCATCACGCTCAACAAGCGCTCCACCTCCGCCCTCACCCTCAATGTGAAGCAGGCGGGCGGCGTCGTGTCGTGCCTCTACGCCATCGGCGGCAAGCCTTTCTCGGAGAGCGACAAGTCGCTCTTCGGCGTGCCCTTTGCCCAGTTCATCAAGGCCTCCGTGGACTATGTCCACACCTACCACATCACGCCGCGCCAGCAGCTGCTCACGCGCGCCTATCTCGGCGCCCTCCAGTGCTACGGCAACAGCATCACGGCGCCCTACGGCGACCTCTTCGCCGCCGGCGGTGCCAACAGCATCCGCGGCTTCGCCATCCGCTCCATCGGACCGGGCAGCTACAAGCCCTCGGCTTCCAACTACAGCTACCTCGACCAGGTCGGCACGCTGCGCTTCGAGGCCAATCTGGAGTATCGCTTCCCCATCGTGGGCTCGCTCTTCGGCGCCGCCTTTGTCGATGCAGGCAATGTGTGGCTGATGGAGGACGATCCGGCGCGTCCGGGCGGCACGTTCAGCTTCTCCAACCTGGGCAAGGAGCTGGCTTTGAGCACGGGTTTCGGCCTGCGCTACGACCTGGACTTCCTGGTGGTGCGCTTCGACCTGGGCATCGGCCTCCACGCGCCTTACGACACGGGCAAGAGCGGCTACTACAACATGCCCTCCTTCGGCAAGAGCCTCGGCTACCACTTCGCCATCGGATATCCGTTCTAGAACTAAGAACTAAGAACGAAGAATCTAAATTACTGGCCCAGTCTCGGCAACATCATCGGACTCTTCACTCTTCACTTGTTGCCTTTGAACCACATCTTAAAGACGGGATCCTCCAGATAAACACCGTTCTTGTCGTAGTCTATCAACTCTTTGCCCTGCAGCGCGGACTTGATGCGGGTGATGTTGGACTTTGTGCCGAGATTGTAGGTCTCAAGCACACTCTTGCTGCCAAAATCGCCGGTCACTCCGTCGCACAGGGCGCGCAGGAAATTCAGCTGATACCCCGTCAGACCCTTCAGTTGCTCCTCAAAGAGCGCCGAACACTGAGCCAGCAACGCCTCCACGCCGTGAAGGAAATCCTGCTCCGTGGTGGTCTTCTCCGTCTCGGCCAAAACATTCCAGGCCAGCTGCTGCACATACGAGGAGTTGCCCTCCACCGTCTCGCAGATGCGTCGGGCCAGGTCTTCCGATATATGCTTGCCCTGACGCTCGAATCTTGCACAGATAAAAGGCACCCAGTCCTCCGTGGGAATCTTGTCCAGAAACATCATCTCGCCGAATTGGAAGAAAGGCATCCTGCGGTTTTGAAAAAGCTTGGTCATCAGATGTTTCTTGCTGCCGAAGAAGCAATACGACACGTTGCGCTGGTGTTGCCACACTCCGCGCAGGCGTTTCTGGATGCTGAGTGAATCGGGCATCTCGCCAATCTGCTGAAACTCGTCGATGCACACCACCAGATGGACTCCCTGATCCCGACCAATCTTCTCGGGCAGTTGGAGGATCTCCTCCGGCTCATAGTTTTGCGGTGTGATGCCCAACGACAGCGAAAACTCCGATGTCGGCTCCGGGGAGAAGGCAATCTTGGGGGACAGTCTGACCAGAAACTTCTTGATGTTCTCGACAACGTTTTCCGCCTTTGTGGCCGTCTGTTTCAGCACTTCGGCGGCAAAACGGTTGTAGAAGTCGTACTCGTTGCGACAGTCGTAGATGTCGATATACACCGTCTTAATCTTCGGATCGGTGATTTCCTTCATGACCTTCCTCACGACGGAACTCTTGCCGATGCGGCGTGGAGAGACGAGCACCACGTTGACGCCGTTCTCGAAATCCATCTTCAGCCGCTTGCTTTCCTTCACTCTGTCCGTAAAGTTCTCACCCTCTACCGACATGCCGTATACAAATGCCTTTTCCATAGCAGAACATTAATTTTCGGGGCAAAGATAGGATTTTTTTATTTGGTACACAAGTTTGTGGACCACAATTTTGTGTACCGTGTGATTTTTGTGATGAAATCATGTGGGCACAGCATCAAAGACGCAGTCGACAACTCCCTCCGTCGCGAGTGGAGGCGCGCCGCTATCCCGAAACGACGTGGGAAGTTGTTGATGCCATTGTGCTGTGACGGCCGTTGTCTGATACCATTTTTTTCACTGAAAAAGCCCGTCGGATGACTCCGGCGGGACCTTTGCTTCTTACATCAGCCTTCAGCCCTCTAACCTCTTACCTCTTACTTCTTACTTCTCTTCTTATTGACATTAATCGGCGTAGCCTGGGGGAAGGCGATGCTGTAGGCCCTGTCGAGGGCGTGGAGGTCCACTTTGCGCATGCCGATATGGAGGGTGACGGACGTCAGGGCGCGCAAGAGTTCGCGATGCGGACGTGGCTGCAGCAGCGGCAGGGGCAGTTCGTTCCACCCCTCCAGCTCAGCGCGCCGGCAGACCTCCCAGATGAAGTCGTCGCTGGCGCGAAGGCCCAGCCATGTTTTGAGGATGTTGCGCACGCAGTAGCGGCGGTGCTGCCCGAGGTGGAGCCGCCTCGTGTGCTCCAGCTTGCGCCAGAGCTCCACGAAGCACTCCTGGGAGTTGTCTATCGTAATCATTGCAAATCGATTTTGACTATCTTGACTAATGACTATCTTGACTGCGCTCAACGCTCCACCTTGCGGTAGCTGCCGTCCTCCAGTTGCACCACCAATCCCTGCTTGCGCCAGTTTTTCAGCATCTGCTGCACTGAGTTGCGCGTCACGCCGAGACCCTTGACGGCGATGCTCTGCTGCGTGGCCTGTTCGAAGGCAAAGTGCGGCTCCAGGCGGGCGAAGATGGAGTCGTTCTTGCCGCGCTTCGTACGGTCGCTGCCCTGTGCGGCCGAGTAGTCGCGGCTGGCGAAGGCGTTCTCTATGCGGTCGCGGAAGAAGTGCAAAGCGTTCTCCAGCAGCGAGTCGGCAATCACGCCGTAGAGCTGCATCATCTGCGGTGTCTGGGCCTTCTGGAGCATGGTGGTGAGGAGATTGGCAGAGGCTTGCAGCTGCTTCTCGGCACCGTTGAGTCCGTGCTTCTGTATCAGCTGTTCGGCCACTTTGCAGAGCATCACGCAGCAGGTCATCCTCTGGGCGGTGACGCAGACACGGAAGCGCTGACGGGCCATCACCCTGTCGTCGTTTTCTATGGCGCTCAGGCGGATGTTCTCCAACCACTCGCGCCCCCGGGCCTCCAGCTTGGGCAGCACGAATTCGCCCTTCATCTGCGTCAGCAGATGAGCGATCTGCTGTATGCGTTCCGTCTGATACGGAGTCAGCACATAGGGCTTGTCCTCCAGCGGCGCGAAGGTGTTGTCGGGCGTGCGGGCCAGGGCGATGCGGCTCTGGAATCCGTCCGTGTAGTTGCTGACCACGCGGTAGAGGGCGTCGGGCGTGCCGCACATCGTCACGTTCCACAGCAGACGCTCTATGTGCACGTTGACGGCATCGGCACTCTTGGCTTCGCGGTCGTATTTGGAACCGTCGTAGCTCTGTCGCAGCATCACGGAGAAATCGCTCAACGACGTCTTCCACTTCTGCGCCACGGTGTCGGCTTCGGGGGTGAAGGAGAAGGCGTGCCGGCCCTCCGTGTTGGCCAGCCGCTCTGCCAGATTGGCCACCGTGTTGTTCAGCGTGAGGCAGCGCACCGGCAGCTTGGGCTCCTCGGGCTGCTCCTTCTTGTTTTTTGCCGCACGCTTCTTGGCGCGCCACTCGTCTTCCTGCTGCTGATACAGGGTGTCCTGCGCCCTCACTTCGCTCATCCACGCATCCACGACGGGGTCTATCGAACCCTTTCCGCTGGCAAAGTCGCCGGCGATGTAGGCGATGAGGTTCAGCCCTTTCTTCTGTCCGTGCACGTCGAGCGTCACCCCTGTGGCCAACGCCCCGATGGCGGGACACACCGCTGTCAGCACGGGCATTGACAGCGTCGGCCCTACGGCGTCGATGGATTCGCGAACGCCTTGAGGCAGTTTTTTCCATTGAACATTGAGCATTGAACATTGAACATTATTTTCTTCGTTTTCGTTATCGTCTTTCGTCTTTCGTTCTTCGTCCAACGCAGCGACAATCCTGTCCATCAGGCGCGAACCCTTGGTGGGCTCTTTGCAGGCGGAATGGATGATGCCGCGCATCTCCTCCTCGCTGAGTCCGTAGCGGGGCATCAGCTCCAGCAGCCACGCCTCCGAGTTGTCGCAGACGGCGCGCAGATTGGCCGCAAGCTGGTGCAGACGTTTGTTGCGTTCGCCCTCCGTCGGTTCGCCGCCGGTCTGACGCCAATACTCGGCGATGATGGAGGAGTAAGGGATACCCTTAAATTCCAATTGATAATTGACAATTGACAATTGACAATTTTCCTCATTTTTAATTTTTAATTCTTCATTTTTAATTTCTTCGACGACGGCCTCTTCGTTTTCGAAGAGCCGCTCGTCAAGAAAGATCAGTTCCTCTTCATCAGCCGTTGTCGTGAAGAACACGCGGGTGATGTCTTTGGCTCCGGCATCGAAGGCGACGCCCAGCAGTTCGCTGGCCCACTGCAGGTTCTCCTCCTGCGAGAGCTCGGCGCGGCGACGGAACACCAGGTGGTAACCGGCTCCGCGGGCGCTCCTTTCGAGCATCAAGAGGCCCAGCTCGTCCTTCTTCTCTAAGATGCGGTCCCTGACGGCCGTCATCTCTTCGGCCTTGATGTGGTCCACATCCATCCCTACGGTGGTGCTCAGGCGTGTGGCGCCTCGGAGGGCCCCGTCTTCGCCGGGCAGACAGCTGTAGTTCATCTGCAGAAGGCGGTTCTTCTGGCGCTCGTCTTTCTCGCGCACGGTCTTGAGCACTTCACGCTGCTTCTCGCTGCCGCGCAGCTGCAGGTATTCTTCTCTCGTGAGGACGGGTTTCATGAACTTTGCTCCGTCCTTGTAATATATTACGTGTACACTCATTTCGATAATTGATAATTGATAATTGATAATTGACAATTAAAAGTGAAAGAGGAGTTGCACATTGGCGGAGACTTCGCGGGGCAGTTTGCGCACGGCCATGTTGAGATAGTCCACACCGGCGGGCGTCCACACCATGTAGCGCATCGTGCGCTTTTTACCCTTGAGGCTGAAGCAGAAGAAGTTGCGCTCCTCCGCCAGGCCCTTGTCCTGCAGCGCCTCGCAGAGCTGCCAGCGGCCGCCCTTGCGGTGCTGTATGCCCATGAGGGAGAGCAGGTTGTTGAACGACACGACGTCCATGCCCCAGAGCCTTGCCACCTGCGTGGCCGTCAGGCAGTCCTCGCAGCGTGCGTTGGCCAGGCGGATGGTCTTGCCCAGAATGTCGCAGGCGCGATCCACGATCTCTTCGTCCGTGAGAGGTCGGCCGTCGCCGTCGCGTGTGGGAATGTAGCCGCCCGTCATGCGTATTTGCGGCAGCACCTCGGCCGTCACCCAGCGCTTGAAGGCCTTGGCCTGCTCCAGCTTCGAGGAGAGGATCAGGGCGTAGAGGCCCGACTCGTTGATGAGGATGACGCTTCGTTTTTGACCTGATACGACAATTTGTCGGGTCAGCTTGTCTTCATTATCGACATGCATCTTGATAGCTTTCTGCTGGTCGGCATACCCCAGCGCCTTGGCCACGTCCTTACCGACGAACATGATTTGGTTGTTTACTTGGCAAGTGCGAATCTCGCCGAAAACTTCGCTTGTGAAAATCTGAACATTGTTATTCATGATTTTTGTGAGTTGTTTGCGAGAGAAGTTTCAGAAATCCGATGGCCATCTTCACGTGAAGACTTCCTCCGCTTCAACTCAGATAATAAATAATGTTGCGCTCCCCGACTCATCTCGGAAAGCGCTGCAAAGGTACGGCAAGAAACAAAAAAAAAGGTCTTATATAAGACCTATTATAAGACTTATATAAGACCCTAAGAAGTTAAGAATCTGCTATTTCAGTAGCCTCCTTATCTCGTCTGCACGAGCAGGCGGCTTACCCGTTTCCCTCCATGTGCCTGCAAGCTGCGCCATGTTTCTGAGCCCCCACAGGTGTTCAAACACCTTCCATTTATTTCTGATGCTCAGTTTCACTGCAATACAATCGGCAATATAGGCCGCTTGGTTGTTGGACACACCTTCAGCCAAAGCATAGCCACCGGCAACAATAAATCCGCCTTCTCTCAGTTTGGCCCACAACGGCTCTGCCTCCTCGGTCTGGAGTTGCTTGGAGGGCATGTTTTCTTTGCGCGTGCCGTGCATTTTGGCCGTCTTACAGTTCTGCTCAATCCACTCCATCGTCAGCATCCCGATGGCCTGCAGTTTGAGTTTGGGCAGCGTCAGCGACTCAAGTTCCCACACCTCCGTCACCACCAGCTCCACGCGGTTTGCCTTATTCCTGTGAATCTTCCAATATTCGTTGACCATACCGCTTCCGATGCGTCTGGCGGCATCTTCGCGGTGCACGGCAATGTCGGCGTCGGTCGACGTTTCGAGCTGCTCTTTCATATCCAGCCACGCGTCGTCTTGCCTGACAGCCCCCAACCATTCGACTGGAGAGGCGTAGTTTCTGCGATTACCTGTCATGCGGCATCCTCCTCTTCAGACGTCATATAGCCTCCGATGAACTCTGCCTGAGCCAATATGTAGCCGAATGCCAGCGAATGATCCGAGAGCCAGCCTTTGGCCAGATACTGAGCGCGCACCTCACGCACCCGTTGGATGAACCTCCTCATCACGCCGTCACATTTGTCGCGATATGACTTGGGCAGCTTGTCCCACGAAACGAAGCGGCCGCTGTAGTGCAGGCGCCCGCGCACGTTCTCCTCCATATAGTCGTAGATGGCCTGAGCGGCTTCGAGCACCACCCTGTCGAACTGAAGGGGCACCACTCCGTAGATGTCATCGTGCAGCTTCACCACCTCGGGATTCAGCTTCAGGCGACGGCCTCGCTGCCAATGGCGCTCGATGCGCTGCAGCGTGTCGAGAATGGTCTCCACATAGGCGCGCGGCGGCATCTCCGTGTGGCGCGGCTCACGAATCAACTCGCGGTATTCGCTCGAAAAGATTTCTGCCGTTGCATCCTGTGCCGGTTGGTAGTGCATGTCGAAATACACGTCGCTCGCATGCCTTTTCAGGATGTAGGCCGTGTGCATGGCGATGTGCTCGTACGGCGTCGTTTTGAGCCATTCCACCAGCTCTTTGTTCGAGACCCAAAACTGGCCCTTGATGCCGAAAGCCTCGTGCTGGTCAAAGACGTAATGCAGGCTCAAATCATGACAAAGACCGGCTATGTCCAGTATTAGCGCTGTGCGCATTATTTCCTCGTGCGTCAGCACTTCAAGCATATCATCCGCCTCCAGAGGGTCATCGTCATACATCGGCGTCCTTCCTTCGCCGGCCGTCCAAAATTCGTCCGACAGATACATAGCCAACGGGCAATAATTGCGACCCGTATTCAGCAGTCGCTCCACCTGCGCCAGCACGAACGGCCTGCGCTCTTCTTCCGTCTTCATTAGGGCCGTCTCCGTCAGGGAGATGCCTTGGAAGTACTTGTTCTCAAGTTGGGCCAGTCTTTCCCTAGCCGCATTTTTCTGTTCCATAACAGCGGTTTTTTAGTTTAACTACGAAAAAAACGGAGGGAAAAAGTGTATCCGCGCAGAGGCGAGCCTCTTTACATATTCAAATTGACACGGCGTTTTGATCGGCGCAAAGGTACGACTATTAGGTGAGAGGTTAGAGGTTAGAGGTTAAATATTTAAGGCTAATGCACCCTTTTGCTAAAAAAATACATGTTTTTTCGTAGTCAAGATAGTCAAAGTCATTTTAGTCAAAATCAATTTCGGATTCGGTCATTTTGCTCACTATAATAAATATAAATATTTATATATAGTGCGGCATTTTGACACCTTCAAAACGATTTTGACTATTTTGACTAATGACTAAAATGACTGCATCCTCCTCTGAACGCCCCTGTCCCGAGTCTAAAAAAAATCGAAAATTTTTCGTCCCCGATTCGTAGACCGCAATGCCGCTGTCGTACCTTTGCACCGTCATTCCGGAAAGACAAAATTTTTGCGCGCTAACTAGAGAATTTTTGCGCGCTAGTTAGAAACCCTAAAAACATTAAAAATTATGTCACTCAAAGTAAAAGCAAAAGAACAACTCATCAAGGTCGGTAAGTACGCCGACACCTACCGCTACGTGATGGCCCCCGAGCTCTACATCGCTCTGGCCCAGAACAAAGTCATCCAGGAAGCAGCTCTCCGCTCCGGTATCAACAAGGGCGTGATGCAGGCCTGCTGGGACGCCGCCGGCGAAGTCATCAAGGCATGGGCCACCGAAGGTCACGCCGTAGCACTGCCCGGACTGGGCTCCATGCGCTTCGGACTGCGCGCCAAGAGTGTGGCCGACGTCAACGACGTCAAGGCCAGCCTAATCTCCAGCCGCCGCATCATCTTCACGCCCGCCAGCGACCTCAAGGAGGAGCTCGCCAAGACCTCCGTGCAGATCACCTGCTTCGACCGCAACGGCGTAGAGGTGAAGCGCGTCATCTCCGGCGACGAGGGCAAGGTGGAAGACCCCGAGGACGGAACTACGGATTCAGGGAACGACGGAAACACGGACCCCGACGGCGGCAACGACGGCGGTGGAAACCTGAATCCTGAAACCCCTGTGAATCCTGAAACCGCTGCAGGTGAAACCTACAGCATTCAGGCCGGTGTAGGAGCTGACGGCGGTGGTAGCGTCTCTATCAAGAAGAACGGCACCGCTGTTGAGGGTGGCTCTGTCGAGGCAACGGGTAGCGACACGGTGGTCATCGAGGCTGTGCCTGAGAACGAGAACTACCAGTTCATGAGCTGGAGCGACGGCAACAGCCAGAACCCCCGCACCATTCAGCCCAGCGCTGACATGAACGTGACGGCCAACTTCCTCGATCTCTCGAAGATCTGAGCTTCGCAGTGAAAAATGAAAAGTGAAAAGTTAAAAGTGACATTTCGATGAAACGGAGACTTGCTTTTCTATCCTGGGGCGCGGCAGTCCTTTTCGGGGCTGCCGCCCTCTTCCTGCCTCCGCAGGGAGAGATTGACCACACTGTGCTGCTGCTTTGCGCGCAGTTCCTGCTCTTCGCCGCCACACTGCTTGGCGTTGACGGATACTACGACAAGATGCGTGACCTAATTAAGAAGTAAGATGGCTGAAGGCTGATGGCTGATGTAAAAAACTTACACCGGCATCCCTAGCGAAATTTGGAAGCCCAGAGCGTTCATGATGCGAAAGAAAGTGGAGATGCGAGGCTCGGTCTCTCCGTGCTCAACACGGGAAATATACGACTTGTTTGAACCAATACGCTCTGCCAGCTCTGCCTGAGACATCTTAGCCTTTTTGCGGGCGTCACCGATAATCTGACCCGTGTAGAAGGTATATGCTTTCTCCTCAGCATCCAACCTCTGCTGGGTCCCTACTTCACCGAACGTGGCATCAAGAACTTTGTCGTAGTCATTGATTTTGTGATTGTTTGTCTGCATAATATTCCTCCTTTATTCTGATTGCGATATCGATTTCGTTTTGAGGTGTCTTCTGTGATTTCTTCTGAAAGCCGTTGAACAAAACAACGATGTTGCCTTCGTCGAAAATAAAGAACACTCTGTAGATGTTTCCGTTTAACTCTATTCTAAGCTCATATATCCCATCTCTTATGGCCTTCACGAACTTCACCGAGATTCTCTCTTGCGTTTTCAGGATGAGCAAGCCATACTTTATCTTCTCCTGCACATTTTCCGGCAAAGTCTCCATAAAAGACTCAAAGTATCCGCCGTAAGTGCGTATTTTGCGAGGTATCATGTTGCAAAAGTACGAAAAGTTGCTCAATTAAGCAACAAATAACCGAACTATTTTTTGTTCAAGATGCATTATTTATTTTATGTCAACCTTTAAACACTATAATTATGAACTTATCACCTCATTTTTCCCTCGAAGAAATGCTTCACAGCGACACCGCTGAGAAGAAGAAAATAGAGAACCGCATTAACGCGGTCGAAGTGAACAATCTCGTACGTCTGTGCACCAAGGTCTTGGAACCTCTGCGCGAACACTTTGGCGTACCGATTAAAATCAACAGCGCGTTCCGTTGTCAGGCATTGAACGCCGCCGTGGGTGGAGCAAAGAACAGTTACCACACCAAGGGTCGAGCTGTTGACATCCCGATGCACCCGGGCTGGCTGGCGTACATCCGCGACCATCTGCCGCACGTTGAACTTATAAATGAAGGTTCATGGATACATGTTGCCCTTTAGGCTTACGCCGCTTTCCCGATAAACGGGAAACGCTCAAAGGATACACATTGCCCTCTAAGGAAATGGCCCCCAAATCGGAGGTCATTTCTTATTTTGTCCCATTTTCATGTAACTTCGTTCCATAGACATCCTACTCGGCTCAGCAAAGTCGGAACAAGCTCCACTTTGCGTTCACCTCGGGCGGATGTTCGCATCATTTTTTTAGACAAAACACCCTCATAGACCAAAAACTCTAAACTCTAAACTCTAAACACTAAACTAAAATTCGTACCTTTACACCCGGATTTCAATAAAAAAGGACAGACGGTATGAGACAGATGATGATGCTACTCGCAGCGATGCTGTTCGCCAGCTGCGCAAGCGAAGAAAACAAAGTTACAGCACAAACGATGACACAGAAAATATTTATAACTGTTGACGGCGTAACCAAGACCGCAACGTTGGCTGATAACAGTGCGACGCAAACACTGGTAGCACGACTGCAGTCTGCACCTGTCAATGTGACGTTGAACTCCAGCGGCGGTTTCGAGATTTGGGGGACTTCGTCAAAAGCCTACACGCTGCAAGGGATCATTGTTCAGGCCGGATATAAGGGAATTGTAATTCAAAACGGCAAAAAGATAATCAGATAAAAAGTATTCAAGATGAAACGTATTGAATTCCTGCTGTTTGCCTTTTACTCTTTTATTTCCGCGTCTGCTCAGGAGCTGCGCAGCGACATTGATCTGAGCGACCCGTTCATCATGGCGGACCCGAAGACCCGGCAGTACTACATGACCGGTACTGGCGGAGGGCTGTGGCAGAGCGGCGACTTAGAGACGTGGACCTATCTGGGGGTTCCCCTGCAGTTCGACGGGGAGGCATGGATGGGTGCCAGCCCGCAGGTCTGGGCACCAGAGATACATTGCATAGATGGCAAATATTACAATTTCCCAACGCTGACCAACGGCAACATCACCATTGACGAACAGGGCCATCCGCGACGCGCCGTACACATCATGAGCAGCACACTGCCCCAAGGCAAGTACTCGCTCATCAGCGGGGCTGACGCCACCTACGTGCCGGCTGAGAAGACGACGCTCGATGCCTCTTATTTCGAGGACACCGACGGCAAGCGCTACCTGCTCTATTGCCACGAATGGATTCAGAACGGCAATGGAACTATAGAATACATTGAACTGAAGCCGGACATGACAGGCACCGTAGGCGAAGGCACGGTGATGACGAGGGCACACGACGCAACATGGAATACCAGCCCCGTGACGGACGGCCCTTATCTTTTCCGTACTCAGACAGGACGGCTCGGCATGATATGGACCAGTTGGCACGGCGACCGCTATGTGCAAGGTGTGGCTTACTCGTCAACCGGCAAATTGAGTGGGCCCTGGGTTCACGAGCCGCTGCCCATCACACCGGACAACTACGGCCACGGCATGCTCTTCCGCACCTTCGAGGGCCAGCTGCTCATGTCCATCCACAGCCACCGCAACATCGATCTCGATGCTCAGCACTTTGAGCGTCACCCTGTGCTTTTCGTTATGGACGACAGCGGCGATCGTCTGCGTACCGTGATGGAATACAAGGTAAACATCGGAGCGGCCAATCCTACACGCGTCATGGTAGACAACCCCGAGTTCGAGTACGGCAAACAGGGCTGGACCTGTACGACCGGCGCACAGAACCAGCTCATTGCCCACAATCAGGGCGGAGCCATCACCGGCAACTTCTTCGAGTCGTGGGATGCCAACTCATACATAGGCGAAATCTATCAGGAGAAGAGTGTTCCCAACGGCACCTATCAGCTGACGGCAGCGGCCTTCCGCAGCCAGCTCATCAGCGGCGGCAAGCAGGATGCAGAGGCGGTGTATCTGTTTGCAAACAACGAGCGGGTGCCGGTCGATGACACCACTCCACAAAACTACACCGTCACGGTGCACGTCACTGATGGTCATCTGCGTTTCGGTATCGCATCCGTGAAGAGGAATTTCCGCTGGATGGGCATCGACAATGTTTTCATCAACTACTACGGCGAAACCGAACTGACTGCCGAAGAAATAGAAGATGCACAGCGCCACGCCGTATTCTACCTGCGCAACCGACGTGACGGTAAGTTCCTAAATGCCGGGCAGTCGTGGGGCACGCAGGCCATTCTCTCCGATCAGCCCCTTGATTTGCGCCTTGTAACGCTGTCAGATGGCAAATATGCCATTGACACCCGCATCAGCAACGGCTCTCTCAACCACTATGCCGGCAACAACGGCTACCTCGACAGTGGCCTCACACCCTTCACCGTCAATCACGCGGACGAGCACGCCGTCACTCTCAGCACTGACGGCACCCACTACTGGGGCAGCACGGGCGGTAAGGTAGTCAGCACCTCGCTCACCTCAGCCACAGCCAACGGGGCGCAGTGGGAAATGCTGACGCGCGATGACCTGTTGGATGAGCTCTCCGCAGCCACACCCGATGTTCCCGCCGATGCCACGTTTCTCATCCGGTGTCCCGGCTTCGGGCGCAACGACACCCGCGTCTCAGCTTGGAATATCAGCGACGATTGCACCAATAGCACCCTCTCCGGCGGTAACAACACCAATAATTGCGCAGAGTCCTACCATTCAACCTTCACCATCAGCCAGGCCCTCGCCGATGCTCCCATCGGCACCTACGCCCTCACAGCACAAGGTTTCTACCGTCAGGAAGAGGGCAAGACGGAGGCTGCTCCCGTGTTCTTCATCGGCGACAGCACCGTACCGCTCACCAAGAATTCGCACGGCGAAAATTCCATGGAAGATGCCTCCGCATCGTTCACCGCCAAACGATACACCATCGCACCCCTCCTGTTCTACTATGACGGCCAACGTCCCCTCACCTTGGGCATCCGTGGCACAGCCACAGCCCAATGGGTCGTTTGGGACAATTTCCAGCTGAAGTACTTGGGAAGTGATAATGCAACAGGAATCCAAGAGGCAGTAACCAGCCAAAAGGCAGAAGATAACACCGTCTATGACCTCAGCGGTCGTAGAGTTATGAAGCCTTCAAGAGGCATCTACATCAAGAACGGAAAGAAGATAATATATTAACATGAGTTCGATGAAAATCTGCGCAGCGACAATCTGTCCGAGACGCTCAACAAGGCCCCTCTCATATATCCGGAATTGCAGAACGGTATCATAATGGTGGACGGAAAGCCTTCCTGCCCTATGGTAAGAACCAAACTTCACCGTTAAAAAATTAAAAGTGACATGCATAACCAGATTTCTCCCAACGCCGAACTCCCAACTCTGAACTAAAATTCGTACCTTTGCAGGCGTTTATGATGAGGAACCCCGTCATACAAGGACTGCGCGACGGCACACCGATCGCTATGGGCTACTTCGCCGTGGCCTTCTCGCTGGGCATCATCGCCGTGAAAGCCGGGCTGACAGCGCCGCTGGGCTTCATCAGCAGCGCCTTCACGCGGGCCTCCGCCGGAGAATACGGCACCTACATGCTCATTGCCGCAGGCGCCGCTTACGCCGAAATAGCCGCAATGTGTCTCGTGACGAACCTGCGCTATATGCTCATGAGCGCCGCACTCTCGCAAAAGATTGCCCCCGGCACCTCGTGGGTGCACCGCATGCTGATGGCCGCCTGCATCACCGACGAGGTGTTCGGCATCAGTGTGGCCTGGCCGGGCTACACACCCCCCGCCTACACCTACGCCGCCGCCCTCATCTCCACCCTCTTCTGGGCCTCGGGATGCGCGATGGGCATCATGGCCGGCAGCCTGCTGCCCGAGACAATGGTGACGGCGCTCAGCATGTCGCTCTACGGCATGTTTCTGGCCATCATCATCCCCCCCGCACGAAAGGACCGCAACGTGCTCGGCGCCCTCGTCGTGAGCGTCGCCCTGAGCGGCCTGGCCACCGTGGCGCCCGTCGTGGGCGAGTGGAGCAGCGGCATGCGCACCGTGGTGCTGACCATTATCATCTCCGCCGCAGCAGCGTGGCTCAAACCCGTAAAAGACGAAAGCGATGGAGCAGCATAAGATCATAGTCAGCATCGCGCTGGCCATCGTCGTGACCAACCTCATACGCCTCATCCCGATGGCGTGCATCAAGGGGCCCATACGCCACCGCTTCGTGCGCAGCTTCCTCTACTACGTGCCCTACGTGACGCTCGCCGTGATGACCTTCCCCGACATGATTCTGACGCCGCCCTCCCTCACGACGGGCATCGCGGCGCTCGCGGCCGGCATCGCCGCCGCATGGATGCGCCTGGGACTGCTGCCCGTGGCGGCCATCTGCAGCCTCATCACCTACTTCCTGAACTCGTCGGGCATCTGAACGTCGAGGCCGTCGCGGCGGGCGAAGATGTGGGGCGACATGATTTCCACACCCTCCTCGAAGAAGCGGCGCAGAAGATTGGCATGCAGCTCGCTATAGACCGCAGGAAGATGCGCGGCGTCGGCGGTGAAGGCGTTGATCTCATACTCCACGTAGAAGTCGTTAAGCGCCGTGATCTGCATGAAGGGACGGGGCTTGTGTTTGATGCCCGGCGTGGCCAGAGCGGCCGACTCCATGATGTCCTTTATCTTCTGCCAAGGTACGTCGTAACCGATGGTGACCTTCGTGTGGACGATGATGCCGAAGTTGCGCGCCGCGAGCGAGAAATTGCTCGTCTGCGAACCCATGAGGCTGGAGTTCTGGATGGTGACCACCTCGTTCTTGCGGGTGCGGATGCGGGTGACGAGGATGGTCTTCTCTATCACCTCCCCCACCGTGTCGCCCACCTGGATATAGTCGCCCAGGCGGAAGGGCCGCATATAGGTCATCACCAGGCCGGCAATGACGTTGCCCACTATCGACGTGCTGCCCAGGGAGAGAATCAGGCCGATGAAGACCGACACGCCCTGGAAAATCTCGGAGTTGCTGCTGGGCAGCAGCGGCCATATCATCACCAGCATGAGCGAATAGAGCAGCACGCGCAGGATGAGATAGGTGGGTTGGGCCCAGTCGGCGTAGAAGCCGTCTATCTTGAGGTGCTCCGACTCTATCTCGCGGGTGAAGTAGCGCAGGAGGCGCATCAGATAGTGGAAGCAGAGCCAGATGACGAAAATCTGGAAGAGGTTGGGGATGTAGCCCACGACGGACAGCACGATGCCCTTGAAGGGGTTCCAGAGGTAGCCCAGGACGGTAAAGGTAATCATCTCGGTCTCGGGGAAGATGGAGAAAATCAGGGGAATGGCCACCATGAGCTGGATGAGCAGGCAGAGCCACAGGAGGGCGCGATAGAGCGTCATGAGGATGAGCCCCTGACGATGGACGTTGAGAAACTCGTAGTCCTTAAGCACGAGGGGCTTGATGCGCGGCATAATCCTCTGGAGGAAGCGCCTCTTGCGCCGGGCAAAGAAGCGCAGCGTGAGACGCAGCGAGACGAAGAGCGTCAGGAGGATGGCGACGGCCAGCGAAAGCCCCAGCAGCTTTGTGCGCAGGCCGTATTCATCCTGCATGGCATCAATCTTGGCCTGAATGATGCGGGCGTATTCGCCGGCCAGTTCGGCACGCGGACGGCTCTCCCAGAGGGCGTCCATGTCGGTGATGCTGAGAATCACCTCGCTGCCGGCCATGATGTCGGAGGAGAAGTCGCCCTCGAAGACATAGAGCGAGTCGGGGCGGAAACTGAGGTGATGGCCCAAATCCTCAATCTTCCCGGCAGCAGCCGCCACGCGCGCCTCGGGGGTGAGGCCGCCGCGACGGGCGAAGAGGCGCAACAGCGTGTCCTCTCCCACCACCAACGGCGCACCCGTCTGAATGGCACGCAGGGAGTCCACTGTGTGGCGGCGGCGCGCTTTGGCGACAGAGTCGAGGGCCACCTGACGCCCCGTGCGCTCGAGAGCCTCCTGCAGCATGAGGTTCTGCATCTGCATATCCTGCATCTGACTGTTGAGATCGGCGATAAGCGAGTCGCGCTCCGTCAGGGCGCTGTCGGGGGCGGGCACGAGGTCCTGTGCCGTCAGCACGGCCGCGCCGAGACAGCAGCAGAGGAGCAGAAGAAAGTGCTTCATCATGGTCGTTTTTGTGTTTACGAAGGCAAAGATACAAAAAAATCCGCAAACTCCCGAAAGAGTCTGCGGACTTTTTGCCTTTATTTGTCTTCACAGAGAGCGGACGGTCAGAGCGACTGCATCGTGCGCTCCACGAAGCGCTGCAGGGCCTCGCCCTTGAGCAGCCCGTTTTGCAGCAGACAGAGATCCACCAGTTGGGCCACCTGACTCTCGTCGCCGTCAATGACCTTCTTAATCAGCGGCGCGTCGGTGTTGAGGATGACGTTGTAGCTGTCGGGCAGCTCGCCGTAGAAGGCCATGCCCGGCTGCAGGCGCGCCATCTCCTTCATGCGGCGCATATACTCGCTCTGGGTCAGCGTGAGGGGCGCAGCCTCGGCGCCGAGGGCCTGCGTCTGCACGCTGTAGGTGGGCGCCTTCTTGTCGTCCTCGGGCGCCTTCAGCAGGTCGGAGAAAACCTTCACGAGGCCCTCATACTGCTTCTTCTCCTCCTCCGTGGGCTCTTTGACTTCCTCCTTGGGGATGAGGCGCTCCAGCACGTCGGCGTCCACGCGGGTGAAGGCACTCTTCTCGAGCTTCTGCTCCAGCATGTTCATCAGCGGGGCGTCAAGCGTGCCGTTCATCAGGAGCACGCTGTAGCCCTTCTTCTTAGCAGCCTCAATCTGAGCGTACTGCGCCTCTTTGTCGGTGGCGTAGAGATAGACGGTGCGGCCGTCCTTGTCGGTCTGCTCCGCAGAGATGAGCGTCTTGTACTCCTCCAGCGTGAAGTGCTTGCCCTCGGTGTCGGTGAGCAGGAAGAATTCCTTGGCCTTGTCGTAGAAGTCGGGCTCGGAGAGCATGCCGTAGGCGATGAAGATGGAGATGTCGGCCCACTTCTCCTCATACTCGGCGCGCTGCGTCTTGAAGATGGAGGAGAGACGGTCGGAGACCTTCTTGGTGATGTAGCCGGAAATCTTCTTCACATTGGGGTCGCCCTGCAGATAGGAGCGGCTGACGTTCAGGGGAATGTCGGGCGAATCAATCACGCCGTGGAGCAGCGTCAGGAACTCGGGCACGATGCCCTCCACCTGGTCGGTGACGAAGACCTGGTTGCAGTAGAGCTGTATCTTGTTGCGCTGCATCTCGATGTTCTCCTTGAGCTTGGGGAAGTAGAGGATGCCCGTGAGGTTGAAGGGATAATCCACGTTGAGGTGAATCCAGAAGAGCGGGTCGTCGCCCATGGGGAAGAGGTGACGGTAGAAGTCCTTGTAGTCCTCGTCCTTGAGCTCGGAGGGCTTGCGCGTCCACAGCGGAGCCACGGAGTTGATCACGTGGTCGGCATCGGTCTCCACCATCTTCTTCTCCTTCTCGTCCCACTTGCTCTCCTTGCCCAAAACCACGGGAACGGGCAGGAAGTGACAATACTTGGAGAGCAGTTGCTCCACCTTGCCCTTCTCGAGGAACTCCTTGCAGTCGTCGCTGAGGTGCATGACGATGTCCGTGCCGCGCTCAGCCTTGTCAATCTCCTCCAGCGTGAACTCGGGGCTGCCGTCGCACGACCACTTCTGGGCCGGAGCGTCCTGCCAGCTCTTGGTGAGAATGTCCACGCGGTCGGACACCATGAAGGAAGAGTAGAAGCCCAAACCGAAGTGGCCGATGATGGCCTCGGCGTCCTTGTATTTCTCAAGGAACTCGCCCGCACCGGAGAAGGCAATCTGGTTGATGTATTTCTCAATCTCGTCGGCCGTCATGCCGATGCCGTGATCGCGCACGGTGAGCGTGCCGGCCTCCTTGTCGATGATGACCTCCACCTTGAGGTCGCCCAGGTCGCCCTTGTATTCACCTTTGCCCGAAAGCGTCTTCAGCTTCTGCGTGGCATCCACAGCGTTGGACACCATCTCGCGGATGAAAATGTCACGGTCGCTGTAGAGAAATTTTTTGATGACGGGGAAGATGTTCTCCGTCGTCACACCAATGTTTCCTGTTTTCATTGAAGTATGATTTTATCGTTATCTACCGATGTTTTGTATTTACGCTTGCGTCCGCCCGACATCATCACCTCGCAAAGAGGTTCCTCAAGGCAGGTGCGGATGGCGCGCGCCAAAGGCCGGGCGCCGTATTGCACATCGTAGCCCTTGCGAGCCAGCAGTTGCTGAGCCTCGGGCGTCACGGTGAGCTGATAGCCCAGCTCGGCAATGCGCCGCATGAGGGGCTGCAGCTCCAGGCTGACGATGCGGCCGATGGCCTCCTCGTCGAGCTGGTCGAAGAAGACGATGTCGTCCAGGCGGTTGATAAACTCGGGGGCGAACTGCTTCTTGATGGCTTTGTTGACAATCTCGCGGGCGCGCTCTTTGTCCATCTCCTTACCCTTGCCGCTGGCGAAGCCAATGCCACTGCCAAAGTCCTTGAGCTGGCGGGTGCCCACGTTGGAGGTCATGATGATGACGGTGTTCTTGAAGTCGACGGTGGCGCCGTTGCCGTCGGTCAGACGTCCCTCGTCCATGACCTGCAGCAGCAGGTTGTAAACGTCGGGGTGAGCCTTCTCTATCTCGTCGAGCAGCACGATGCTGTAGGGATGGCGGCGCACGCGCTCAGTGAGCTGTCCGCCCTCGTCATAGCCCACATAGCCCGGAGGAGCGCCCACCATGCGCGAGACGGTGTGCTTCTCCATATACTCCGACATGTCGATGCGGATGAGCGCATCTTCGCTGCCGAACATCTCTTTGGCCAGACACTTGCAGAGGTAGGTCTTCCCCACCCCCGTCGGGCCGACGAAGAGGAAGGTGCCGATGGGCTTCTTGGGGTCCTTCAGACCCACACGGCTGCACTGGATGGCGCGCACCACGCGATGGATGGCCTCATCCTGGCCGATGACCTGAGAGGACAGCGTGCCTTCGAGCGAAAGCAGGCGGGCACGCTCCTTCTGACCCACACGCGAAGCGGGGATGCCTGTCATCATGCTGATGACCTCGGCGACGGTGTCTTCGGTGACTTCGCCGCCGGAGAGGTGCACACGCGCGCCGGCCTCGTCCATAGCGTCGAGCGCCTTGTCGGGGAAAGCGCGCGAAGAGACGAAGCGGTCGCTCAGGGAGACGCAGGCCTCGATGGCGGCGTCGGTGTAGGTGACGTTGTGGTGCATCTCGTAGTGGGGCTGCAAGAGGCGCAGGATCTCCAGCGTCTCGGCCGCAGTGGTCTCGGCCACCTGCACTTTCTGGAAGCGGCGGTCGAGGGCGCCGTCCTTCTCGATGGTCTTGCGGAACTCATCAACCGTCGTGGCGCCGATGCAGCGTATCTCGCCGCGCGCCAGGGCCGGCTTCAGCAGATTGGCGGCGTCCATAGCCCCCGTAGCGCCGCCGGCGCCCACCAGCGTGTGAATCTCGTCGATGAAGACGATGATCTCGGGATGTTGCTTGAGCTCGGTGGTGATGCTCTTGAGACGCTCCTCAAACTGCCCGCGGTATTTCGTGCCCGCCACGACAGAAGCGATGTCGAGCATCACGATGCGGCGGTCGGAAAGGATGGCGGGCGCCTTGCCCATGGCGATGTGCATGGCCAGGCCCTCCACGATGGCGCTCTTGCCCACGCCGGGCTCGCCGATGAGGATGGGGTTGTTCTTCTTGCGGCGGCAGAGTATCTGCTCCACGCGCTCTATCTCCTTCTCACGGCCGATGACGGGGTCCATCTTGCCGCTGCGGGCCAGCTGGGTGAGGTCGGTGGAGAAAGCATCCAAGGCGTTGGTGGCACCCTGAGGCGCAACCGCGCCGGCAGTCTCGCCCCCGGCACTCACGCCGGAGAGCTCGTCGGCGTCCTCGTCATCAACATCCTCCTCACGGGAGAGCAGGTCGGGATTGAGGATGCGCGCCAACTGCTCGAAGGTGACACCGTGCGCCTCCAAAACGCGTCCGGCGACATTGTCCTTCTCCTTGAGCAGAGCCAGGAGCAGGTGCTCGGTGTCCACCTCGGCGGCCTGCATCATGCGGGCCTCGAGAATGGCCAGACGGATGAGACGCGAGGCCTGAATGTCCATCGGCACCTCGCCGGGCTTGGGCGCCACACCGATGAGATGGTTGGCTCCCTTCTGCTCCAACTCGCGGACTATGGCATCGACATCGGGCTGAATCTCGCGGATGAGCACCGCACCCCTACTGCCATTTTGGCGCAACATGGCCAAAAGCAGGTGGACGGGTGACACTATGTCACCTCCCAAACGGCCGCTCTCGTGAAAAGAGTTGGCCACAAGGAAGGTCATATCTTTGGAAAAGTTTGTATTCATGGGCTTTTCTTTGCCTTTTTCACTATACACATAAGCAAAAGACGTGCCAAATTCGGAAAAATAACGTATATTTGCACCGGTAAAAAAAATAACAGATATGAATTACGGATTTGTCAGGATTGCCGCAGCCGTGCCCCGCGTGAAGGTGGCTGCACCCCAGTGGAACATACAGCGCATCGAAGCCCTGGCCGCACAGGCCGAAGGCAAAGGCGCACAAGTGGTGGTCTTCCCCGAACTGTCGGTGACGGGCTACACCTGCCAGGACCTCTTCCATCAGCAGACCCTGCTGGAGGAAGCCGAGCGCGCCATGCTGCAGCTGCTGGAATTCAGCCGCGGACTGGACATCATCATCGTGGTGGGCCTGCCCGTGGAGGTGAGAGGCTCGCTGGTCAACTGCGCCGCAGTGGTGCAGAGCGGACAGATCAAAGCCCTCGTGGGAAAGACCTATCTGCCCAACTACCAGGAGTTCTACGAAAGACGCTGGTTCACCTCCGCCGAAGACCTCACCCCCGAAGCCGCCACATGGCTCTGCGGGCAGCAGCTCACGGTGGGCGCCCGACATATCTTCGAGACTGGCGAGATGAGCTTCGGCATCGAAATCTGCGAGGACCTCTGGGCTCCCGTGCCGCCTTCGTCGCGACTGACGCTGGAGGGGGCCGACGTCATCCTCAACCTCTCGGCCGACAACGAATGCGTGGGCAAATACGCCTACGTCAAGCAGCTCGTCAGGGAGCAAAGCGCACGCACCATATCGGGCTACGTCTATGTGGGCGCCGGCTTCGGCGAGAGCACGCAAGACGTGGTCTTCGGCAGCAAGGTGCTGATGGCGGAGAACGGCACCGTCATCGCCGAAGGCGCCCGCAACAGTCTGGAAGAGCAGCTCGTCATCAGCGAGATAGACATCGAGCGCCTGCGCTCGGAGCGCCGCAAGAACACCACTTTCGCCGCCTGTGCCGCGCAGGAGACAGGCCACGGCATGACCCGCACACAGCTCCACATCGCCCAGCGCGAAATCAGCCTGACACGCAAGGTCAACCCCTACCCCTTCGTACCGCAGGGCCCCGAGCTCGACGCACGCTGCGAGGAGATCTTCGCCATACAGACGCGCGGACTGGCACAGCGACTGAGCCACACCCGCTGCGAGCACGCCGTGGTCGGCATCTCGGGCGGACTCGACTCCACGCTGGCGCTGCTGGTGACGGTGAAGACCTTCGACCTGCTGGGCCTCGACCGCAAAGGCATCGTCGGCATCACCATGCCCGGATTCGGCACCAGCGACCGCACCCACACCAACGCCGTCAACCTGATGGAGCAGCTCGGCATCACCACGCGCGAGATCAGCATCAAGGCCGCCTGCGAGCAGCACTTCAAGGACATCGGGCACGACAGCGCCAGGCACGACGTCACCTATGAAAACTCGCAGGCGCGCGAGCGCACACAAGTGCTGATGGACGTCGCCAACCAGACGGGTGGCATGGTGATCGGCACCGGCGACCTCTCGGAGCTGGCATTGGGATGGGCCACCTACAATGGCGACCACATGTCGATGTACGGCGTGAACGCCTCCGTGCCCAAGACGCTGGTGCGCCATCTCGTCAAATGGGTGGCCATGCAGGAAGGGGAAGACATCCGCGCCACACTGCTCGACATTGTCGACACGCCCATTTCGCCCGAGCTCATTCCCGCCGACGAGGAGGGCAACATCACCCAGAAGACGGAAGAACTCGTAGGCCCCTACGAGCTGCACGACTTCACCCTCTACCATCTGCTGCGCTGGGGATTCCGCCCCTCGAAGATCAGGATGCTCGCCCTGAAGGCCTTCGCCGGACAGTATGACGAGGAAACCGTGACCCACTGGCTGAAGACCTTCTGCCGACGCTTCTTCCGACAGCAATTCAAGAGGAGTTGTCTGCCCGACGGGCCCAAGGTGGGCAGCGTCAGTCTCTCGCCCAGAGGCGACTGGAGAATGCCCTCCGATGCCTGCGAAGAAGACTGGCTGAAAGATTTGGAAAATTCGTAAAAAATAGCGTGTAAAGAATTATTATTTTTAAAAAAATACAGTTTCTATATGGTTTTTTATTGTTTCTCTTTGGAGATTTCAGTATTTTTTACTATTTTTGCGCATAGAAATCAATAAAAACAAACAATAAACAACAAAAAAGGTATGACAAAGCTTGAATTGATTAAGGAAATCTGTAAGCGTACCGGTGTGGACAACGCCAGCGTTACAAACACGATTGAGGCCATGATGTCCGTCATGAAGGACACCATGAGCAAGGGCGAGTGCATCTACCTGCGCGGCTTCGGCAGCTTCATTCTGAAGCATCGCGCACAGAAGACCGCACGCAATATCTCCAAGAACCAGACCATCATCGTGCCCGCTCACGATCTGCCGGCTTTCAAGCCCTGCAAGGACTTCGCCGACATGCTGAAGAAGTGAACAGCATTTCCCCTCGTCCGTCAAGGACAAGAGATAAAAAGAAGAGCACCCCGCAAGGAGTGCTCTTCTTTTATGGCTGCTTTTTATCGGCTTACGCCTCGGGCAGCTTCACCGAGAGCGAGAGCTCGTCGAGCTGCGACTGGTCAATCACGCCGGGAGCGTCGAGCATGACGTCGCGGCCGGAATTGTTCTTGGGGAAAGCGATGCAGTCGCGGATGCTGTCCAAACCGGCAAAGAGCGAGACGAAACGGTCGAGACCGTAAGCCAGACCGCCGTGAGGAGGCGCACCGTATTTGAAGGCGTTCATCAGGAAGCCGAACTTGGCCTGAGCCTGCTCGGGCGTAAAACCCAAAATCTCGAAAATCTTCTGCTGCAGACGGGCATCGTGGATACGGATGCTGCCGCCGCCGACCTCCACACCGTTGATCACCATGTCGTAGGCATTGGCACGCACGGCGGCAGGATTGGTGTCGAGCAGAGGAATGTCCTCGGGCTTAGGGGAAGTGAAGGGATGGTGCATGGCCATCAGACGCTGCTCCTCGTCGCTCCACTCGTACATCGGGAAGTCGATGACCCAGAGGCAGCTGTACTTGTTCTTGTCGCGAAGACCCATGCGGGAACCCATCTCCAGGCGCAACTCGCAGAGCTGCTTGCGCACCTTCATGGCGTCGTCGCCCGAAAGAATCAGGATGAGGTCGCCGCTCTTGGCCTGCATCTTCTCCTTGAGGAGGGCCAGTGTGTCGGGACCGTAGAACTTGTCCACGCTGGACTTCACGGAACCGTCCTCGTTGATGCGCGCATAAACCAGACCCTTGGCGCCGACCTGCGGACGCTTCACAAACTCGGTGAGCTCGTCGATCTGCTTGCGCGTGAGCACAGCCTGGCCTTCACAGCAAAGCGCGCCGATATAGCGGGCGCCGTCGAACACCTGGAAGCCTTCGGGGAAAATCGTGGGCACAATCTCGGAGGAAGCGTTGTCCGCCTCGCTGGTCTTGAGCTCCACGATGGGCATGGCGAAACGCGTGTCGGGCTTGTCGCTGCCGTAATACTTCATGGCGTCGGCCCAAGTCATGCGGGGCAACGCGGGAAGGTCGATGCCCTTCACCGTCTTGAAGAGGTGGCGGCTCATGCCCTCGAACATCTGCAGGATGTCCTCCTGCTCGACAAACGACATCTCGCAGTCGATCTGCGTGAACTCGGGCTGACGGTCGGCACGGAGGTCCTCATCGCGGAAGCACTTCACAATCTGGAAATAGCGGTCCATGCCGGCCACCATCAGCAGCTGCTTGAGCGTCTGGGGCGACTGGGGCAAGGCGTAGAACTGGCCGGGGTTCATGCGCGAAGGCACCACGAAGTCGCGGGCACCCTCGGGAGTGGAGTTCACCAGAATCGGCGTCTCAATTTCGAGGAAGCCCTGCTCGTCGAGATAGCGGCGCACCTCGAAAGCCATCTTGTGGCGCAACTCCAGATTCTGACGCACCACGGGACGGCGCAGATCCAGATAACGGTATTTCATGCGGAGGTCGTCGCCGCCGTCGCTGTTCTCCTCAATGGTGAAAGGAGGCGTGAGGGAGGCGTTGATGACATTGAGCTCGGAAACCACTATCTCAATGTCGCCCGTGGGGATGTTCTTGTTCTTGGAATAGCGCTCGGCCACAACGCCCCGGGCCTGCACCACAAATTCGCGGCCCAAAGAAGCGGCCTTGGCCTTGAGCTCGTCGGAAGCGTCTTCGTTGAAAGCCAGCTGCGTGATGCCGTAGCGGTCGCGCAGGTCGACGAAAGACAAGGCGCCCAGATTGTGGATGCTCTGCACCCATCCGGCAAGAGTGACCTTCTCGCCCACATTGTCAATGCGGAGTTCTCCGCAAGTTTTTGTCCTATACATATTATATATTAGTATTATCTCTTTCTCATGTCAACAAAAAAAGGACGACCTCGTGGGTCATCCTCTTTTTGGTACGCCCTCAGGGGCTCGAACCCTGGACCCATTGATTAAGAGTCAATTGCTCTACCAACTGAGCTAAGGACGCATGCATCGGGGCTTCACCCCTCATTTGCGGGTGCAAAGGTACGGCATTTTTCTCAAACGGCCAAACTTTTCAGTCATTTTTTTTGAAATAATATCACAAATCGTACATTTCGGAGGGTACAAGACGCCTCAAAACCGTCAAAGAGAAGTCCACCCCACCCTTTATGCCGTATTCTGAGAGCACCTGCTCATAGGTCTTGCGTGCCAACTCCGGATGGTTATTTTCCTCGGAAAGATGGCAAAGCCAGAGATGATGCAAATCCGGCGTAGCGCACTCGGCCACCAGACGCGCACCGGCCTCGTTGGACAGGTGACCCCTTTCGCCGCTGATGCGCCCCTTGAGGTGAGCCGGATAAGGCCCCATCTTGAGCATCGCCAAATCGTGGTTGGCCTCCAAGACCAGATAGTTGGCGCGCGACACCGCTTGGCGGATGCGGTCCGTCACATGGCCGACGTCCGTGATGAAGGTGAACACAGAGTCCTCACACTGGATCTCGTAGCCGACACAGTCGCTGCTGTCGTGGGGCACCTCGAAAGGCGTCACCGTGAAGTCTCCCAAACGGAAAGGCACCTCCTTCTCAATGAAGTGCTTCTGAGATGCGGGCACCTTGCGTGTCATGCAATAGTTACGCCCCATGCCCTCGTGCACCGCCTGCGTCGTATAGACCGGACAGCCGCACTCTTCGGCCAGAAGACCGGCGCCCTTGATGTGGTCGGTGTGGTCGTGCGTGATGAGGATGGCGTCAATGTCGGAGAGGCTGAGGCCGTAGGCAGAGAGATACTGCTTCACCTTGCGCGGCGACAGGCCGACATCGAGCAAAAGTATGCCGCCGGAACTCTTGAGCAGGTAGCAATTCCCGCTGGAACCGGAACTGAATGAAATGAACTGCATATCTTATTGTATTTATACCCATAGATCAGAAAGGCAATCCCACCGCGAAATGGAATGTGAAGTCACGCGAAAATTTGGGATACACCAAAGGATAACGCTCCTCGCCGAATGCCGGATTGACGGCCTTCATGCCGCCGTCGAAGCGCAAAAGGAAATAATTGAAGTTGAGACGGAGACCCATGCCGTAGGCCACCGCAATTTCCTCCAGAAACGAGTCCCAGGAGAACTGACCGCCCGGCTGCTCGGAATAGTCGCGGAAGGTCCATATGTTGCCGGCGTCAATGAACAGAGCACCGTCGAGCTTCCAGAAAAGATGCGCCCGATACTCCACATTGAGATCCAACTTGATGTCGCCGGTCTGATTGATGAAGTCGATACGGCCGTCGGAACCGCGGAAACGGCCCGGGCCGAGCTCGCGAACGCTCCAGCCTCTCACGGAGTTGGCACCACCGGAGAAGTAGCGTTTCTCATAAGGCAGAATACTTGCATTGCCGTAGGGCAACGCCATCCCCAAACCCGCATGCAGCGCCAGCGAATGATCGTCGGAGAAGCGTATGCTCTTAGAGAAATCCAGATCAACCTTGGCGTATTGGGCATAGGCCACACCCAGCAGCGTGTGCTGGCCGTCGGAATTGACAGGACTGGAAAATGCCGTACACAGACCATGCAGAAGGTTGCCGGCAGTCTCGAGCGAGATGCGCGCCGTCCAGGCATCCTTGCCGTAGATGTTGGTCGCCCCCATCGCCTTGATGTTGGAGAAGGCAAACGTAAACGACCAGTTCATGATGAAGAGGTTCTCGTAGTTGTAACGCAGGATGGCGTTGCGCGACGTGGGGTTGTCCAAATACGTCTCACGGAAGGTTTGCGAAATCCAGGGCATAAAGACATAGTTGAGACCAAGCAGGTCCCAGCGGTAAGTGTGCTTGCCCCCGTAGCGTCCCCAGCGGTAGCGCATCGCTCCGGTAACAACACGGCGATGGAACTCGGGGCGATCCTGAGAATCGAATTTAAGCGACACCTCCGTGGTGGCCTGCAGGCGCCGGCGGAAATTGCGGCCGGCCCAGGGGAATTTGAATTCCGGGAACGTCAGCGATGTCTCAAAAGAATACTCTATGAAATTCTGCCGGTCGTAGCCCTTGAGCTGACGGATGGCTTCGAAAGCACCGCGCGCCTTGACGGCAAACAACTCGGAGCCGTGGAAGATGTTGCGATTCTGATAGGTCACTTCCGCAGCGGCGCCGAAGTCGCCGGCCGAGTTCGTACCGTCCAGGTTGAACTTCACGGTATTGAGGCGTGCCGGCGTCAGAGTAATGTTGGGATACAGGCGGTCCGAATCCCGCTCCTCTATCTGAATGTTGCTGGCAGCCAGAGCGCCCAAACGCAACAGATGTCCGTAAGTCTCCTGCACTTCGCGCTCGCGATAGAGGCTGTCCTTCGACATGGACACCGTGTTGCGGAGCACATTGGGGCGCATATGCAAAGGATGCTGCGCCGTGGTGTCGAACGTGAAAGTCGTCTCACCCCAGCGATAGATGCGGTGGGACACCACCGTGTCGCCGTGCTGCTCGTAGGGGTGCACGATCATGGTGACGGCCACCTGGTGGCGGCCGAGGGTTGTATCCGCAACGTAAGTGATGAAGTCCTTGTTGAAATGGTAGTAACCCCGATTGTTCAGCTCCGTGGCAATACGGCTGCGCTCTTCATCCAGCACATTGGCATCGAAAGGCATGCCTTCGTGCAGCAGACTCTCTCCCATCAGCGGCTCCAGCGTCGGCAGAAGAGCCTCGTCGCGGACCTCGGTCGAGAGGTCGCGAACGTGATAAAGCGGACCGAAGTCCACGTCATAGCGAACCCTCATTTTGTGCCCCTTGGGCTGCTCTGTTCGAGTCACTTGAGCCTGCAGATAGCCTTGAACACGCACGGCGGTGGCAATCTGAACCACACTTCTGGAAGACTGGAGCGTATCGTAGATAACGGGCGCCTCACCCATACGGCGTATCATGCGACGCATACGGCTGTCGCCCTTGCCGGCCATGAGCCAGATGCCCAAAGGCACCTTGACGGAAGAAAACCAGCGCTGATTAGGATGTTGACGCACATAGCCGTCCAACGAAGAAGGATGCACCTCCGAGCGATCCAAAAGATACTGCCCTTCCGAAAGATACTTTTTGGAAGAGCAGGACATCAGGCACAAGACCGCCAAAACGGGGCCTGTGACCGCATAAATCAGGGCGCGGAAACGCATCATAAATGCAAATATATAACATTTTTTTCAAATTCTTGAAAAAACGGGAAAAGACAACGCCACACTCTGCGCAATTTTAGTATTTTTGCACCATGATTAGTAAGAATCGCATAAAACAGATTCATGCGCTGGCCAGAAAAAAAGGCCGTCAGGCCGAGGGGCTTTTCGTGGCGGAAGGCCCAAAATTGGTGACGGAATTGCAAGGTTCGTTTGAACTGGAGGCGCTCTTCGACGATTTGACGGAAGACGAGCTCAACAAAGCCTCGCTGCTGCAGTCGCCCCAAGGGCCGATTGCCCTCTTCAAAATTCCTGCATGGGGGTTGCCACAACCCGCTGCAGGAACACTGTATCTGGCTCTTGACACCGTACAGGATCCGGGCAACCTGGGCACCATTGTAAGAGTGGCCGACTGGTTTGGCATAGAGGATATCGTATGCTCGTCGGACTCCGCCGACATCTTCGCTCCGAAAGCCGTGCAAGCCACCATGGGCGCTCTGGCAAGAGTCCGCGTGCACTACACCGACCTGACGCAGTGGCTCGCTCAGGCGGCCAATAAAGGGATTCCCGTTTACGGCACCTTTCTGGACGGCGACAACCTATACGAAAAAGATCTGACTCCCGGAGGAATCATCGTGATGGGCAACGAAGGCAACGGCATCAGCCAAACGACAGAGCGACTGGTGAGCGATCGTTTGTTCGTGCCGCCCTACCCCACCGGACGTCAAACCTCCGAGTCGCTCAACGTGGCAATGGCCACCGGCATCATATGCGCGGAATTCCGACGCCGCCACGCCAGATGACGCCGGCCTCTTCCCGCTCCAAAGGGTAGAATGTCAGCATGACACCCCTACGGTAGACCACCACCAAAGGGCCGTCCACCATTGTGCCGTCATCCAGAAGCAAACGGTGATATGCTACTTTCTCTTCTTGCGCTTCACCCATTTGCTGTTCTTCTCCTTGACGATGTTGATGGTGTGCTCCTTGGCTCCAGAACCGCGCACCTCATGCGGGGAAAGACGTACATGTTCTGACGTATCTTCCTCTATGCTGTCGACTTCGATTTCCGCACCCACACTGTCTGCAACGGCAACAACCGGCGGCTCATGATGGTAGCGCACCAGAGCGATATGGCTCAAAGACGTCACGGCAAACTGGCCCTTAAGGGCTGGCGGCAGATAAACACAGCCGGAAACCTGGCGGATGCGGCTTCCCTTGCGGATCAGGCGTTCTCCGATTTCAACGATAGCGGGACGATCATCGTAAAGCGTGCGCGACACGGCAACCGTGCTGTCACCCTCATACTGCACGGAGAACTGAACATAAACGTCCTGCTGACCCCTCGAGGAAAGCGTCTGTGGAGTGAAAGCCCAAAGGAAGGTGTCCCCGGGACGATAAGTGGAATCCGCCGTGATGGTAAAACGGAATACATTTTGACGCGTGGTGGCCAGCACCAGACGGAAATTGGAGCCCAACCAAACATTGGCAGTATCGCCCTCGGCGCTCAAAGTCGAATAGGCATCGCTGATCTGCTGATCGCTGCTGACGCCGAGCGCCTCCGCCTTGTGGTCGAGACGAAGGCTCACACGCTTCATAATCTCCTTCAACGTCTCGGAATGCTCGCACCAATACACCATGCTGCTGTCAAATTCAGCCTCACTGATATTGTGCTTTTCGAACACCTGACGGACGCGGATATATCTGTTCTCCGGCACGCTGCCTTCTTCGCTTTCAGCCAGACCCATTGCCAAATGGTAATCATAAAGAACAGACTCCATTTTGGATTCTGACAGTATTCCATCGGGCAACGATGGTTTGCAGGCCGACAGACAGACCAGCGCGAGAAAAAACTTAACGCTGAAACCTCTCATGATAAAACAGTATGAGGGCCACAACGCCGCACGATATGGCAGAATCGGCCAGATTGAAAATCGGAGAGAAGAATACGAAGTGCTCTCCACCTACAAGCGGCATCCAAGAGGGCCAGTCCCAAGACACGAGGGGGAAATAGAGCATATCCACAACGCGACCCCTGAAGAGCACGTCGTAGCCGAAACCCCACGACGTGAAGTGGGCTACTGCAGGAGGGTCAGGGGCGTTGAAGATGACACCGTAGAAGACGCAATCAATAATGTTGCCCAACGCACCCGCCGTGATTAACGCTATGCAGACGAGATAACCGATACGCTCGTTGCGCTTGATGAGCCTCCACATATACCACGCCAGCCAACAGGCGGCGACAACGCGAAAACCCGTAAGCAAGTACTTGTCCACAAGTTCCATACCGAAGGCCATGCCCCTGTTCTCTGTGAAGAGAATATAGAACCAGTCCGTCACACGAATGCTTTCGTGCAAAGCCATGTGGGTCTTCACCCAAAGTTTCGAGCACTGGTCCACGAGCAAGACGCCCAAAATGGTGCCCAGGACTACTGCAAGGCGCTTCCTGCTCACGACTTCTTCAAACAAAGTTCGCTGCCGGAAACATTGATTTCCGTTGCCAGCGTGGCAGATGCAATCATCTCTTTGAACTGGTTCAAACACTTGACATTCTGCTCGTTCTCAGGCACGGTGAGACAGATGCGGTCGGTGATTTCCAGACCGCTGTCCTTGCGCAACTGCTGGATGGCACGAATCAACTCACGGGCTACGCCCTCAAGACGGAGCGCCTCGTCAATCTCCAAGTCAAGGGCCACGGTGAGGGCGCCCTCGTTGGCGACCGTCCAACCGGGAATGTCCTCACTGAAGATATCCACATCGGCAGCTTCCACCACCGCCTCCGTACCGTCGGAAAGCTGTAAAGCAATGCTTCCCTGTTCCAACGTGGCAATCTGAGCCTGAGAAAGTGTATCAACAGCTGCAGCGACAGCCTTCATGCGGGGGCCGAACTTGCGACCCATGACGCGGAAGTTACACTTCACCTTCTTCGTGAGCATACCGCTGCCTTCCACAAACTCGATTTCCTTCACGTTGACCTCATCGAGAATCAGCTGCTTCATGGCTTCAATACGAGCCTTTTCCTCAGGAGACAGAGCCGGAATGGCGATGCGCCTGAGAGGCTGCTTCACAGCGATTTGCTCCTTCTTACGCAGAGCGTGAATCATGGATGTAATCTGCTGTGTCATCTTCATGCGGGCTTCCAACTCTTCGTCAATGGCAGATTCGTCACACTGGGGGAAAGAAGCCAGGTGGACACTCTTCACGTCATCCGCGGAAGCCTGATGCAAATCGCGATAGAGGCGATCGGCATAATAGGGAGCTACCGGAGCCATCAGGCGACTGACCGTATCCAATGCGGTGTAAAGTGTCTGGTAAGCAGCCTGTTTGTCGTCAGTCATTTCGCCACCCCAGAAACGCTTCTTGGACAGACGCACGAACCAATTGGACAGGTCATCAATGACAAAAGACTGAATCAGACGGCCGGCCTTCGTGGGTTCGTAACTCTCAAGACAGGAAGAAACCTCCTTCACCAAAGAATTCAGAGAAGACAACAGCCAGCGATCCATCTCGCTGAGTTTGTTGCGTCCTACAGTCGGCTCTGCGCCCGTCCATCCGTCTACGTTTGCATACATAGCAAGGAAGGAGTAGGTCTGATAAAGCTTACCAAAGAACGTGCGACTGATTTCTTTCACGCCTTCCTCATCAAACTTAAGATTGTCCCAAGGCTGCGAGTTGGTGATCATGTACCAGCGCACAGCGTCCGCACCGTATTTCTCAATGGCAGCAAAGGGGTCGACGGCGTTACCCAAACGCTTGGACATCTTCATGCCATTTTTGTCCAACACCAGTCCGTTGGAAATGACTGCCTTGTAAGCCACCGAGTCAAAGACCATCGTGGCAATGGCATGCAGCGTGAAGAACCAGCCGCGGGTCTGATCCACACCTTCCGCTATAAAGTCGGCGGGATAGCAGCGACCGCTGTCGAGCAATTCCTTGTTTTCGAAAGGATAGTGAATCTGAGCATAAGGCATGGCACCGGAATCAAACCATACGTCAATCAGGTCGAGTTCACGCGTCAGCACGGCACCACTCTCTCCCACCAGCTTGATTTCATCCACATAGGGGCGGTGAAGATCAATGCGGTCATAGTTCTCCTGAGACATATTGCCGGGGACGAAGCCTTTCTCCTTAAGAGGATTGGAGGCCATCACGCCGGCCTTAACGGCTTTCTCTATTTCATTGTAAAGCTCCTCTACACTGCCGATGCAGATTTCTTCACGAGTCTCCCTATTACGCCAGATAGGCAACGGCGTACCCCAATAGCGGGAACGCGAGAGATTCCAGTCGTTCAGATTCTCCAGCCATTTCCCGAAACGGCCCGTTCCCGTGGCTTCGGGCTTCCAGAGGATTGTCTTGTTGAGCTCAATCATGCGCTCTTTGGCTGCCGTGGAACGGATGAACCAGGAATCCAACGGATAGTAAAGCACTGGTTTATCCGTGCGCCAACAATGGGGATAGTTGTGCACATGCTTCTCAATCTTGAAGGCCGTCCCCTCATCCTTCATCTCAATGCAAAGGATGACATTCAGGTCCATATCCTTCTGAGCAGCCTTTTCGTCGTAGCGACCGCCTTGATTGTACTTGGGGTCATAGGCGTTTTTGACGTAAGCGCCCTGATGTTTGGCATAAGCGTCCTTGTCAACAAGACTGTTGTAGAACTCTGAATTCATGTCCTCCGGCAGGAAATACTTACCCTGAAAATCCACCATCGGACGGGTATCGCCGGCCTTATCCAAAACGAATAGGCTCGGGATACCGGCATCCTTGGCCACCTTGGCATCATCCGCACCGAAGGTCGGAGCAATGTGCACAATACCCGTACCGTCTTCGGTTGTCACATAGTCGCCGGGAATCACGCGGAACGCCTCTGCACTCTTGTCCACGCATTTGCCGTCAACCAGCTCAGAGGGTTTGATCCAAGGCATCAGCTGGCGGTAACGAAGGCCGACCAAATCTGTGCCCTTGCCTTTCCAAAGAATCTCAAGCGTCTCGCCCTCCCCTGCTTGGAAATATGACGAGAGCCTAGCCTCTGCAACTACATAGACGGCAGTCTCCTCGCTGTAGGGATTCTTACCTTTCACGGCCACATAGTCAATCTTCGGACCAACGCACAATGCAGTATTGGAAGGCAGAGTCCAAGGGGTTGTCGTCCAAGCCAGGATATAAACCGGCAGTCCGCCGCACATATCCGTCAAGCCGTTCAGCTCCGACGTCACGGCAAACTGTGCCGTCACCGTAGTGTCTTTCACATCACGGTAACAACCGGGCTGATTCAACTCATGGCTGGAAAGTCCCGTGCCGGCGGCAGGAGAATAGGGCTGAATGGTGTAGCCCTTATAGAGCAAATTCTTTTCGTAGAGTTGCTTCAGGAGCCACCACAACGACTCAATGTACTTGTTGTCATAGGTGATGTAGGGATGTTCCATATCCACCCAGTAACCCATCCTATGGGAGAGATCGGTCCACTCCGAGGTGAACATCATCACGTTTTTGCGGCATTTGTCGTTGTACTCTTCAATGGAAATGGTCTTGCCGATATCCTCCTTGGTGATACCCAGTTCCTTCTCCACACCGAGTTCCACGGGAAGTCCGTGTGTATCCCATCCGGCCTTACGACCTACCTGGTAGCCCTTCATCGTCTTGAAACGGCAGAAGGTGTCCTTAAGACTGCGTGCCAGCACATGATGAATACCGGGATGTCCGTTAGCCGATGGAGGACCCTCAAAGAAGATAAATGAAGGACAGCCTTCCCTTTCGGTAAAGGATTTATGGAAGACATCCTCTTCGTCCCATTGCTTCAAGACTTCCTTTCCGACTTGGGAAAGGTCTAACTTACTGTGCTCTGCGAATTTTTTGCTCATTCTTAAATCCGTAAAAAGGAGTTGGCCTCGACCAACTCCTTTGATTGTGTTGAAAATTATTCCTTAGGACCGACACCCACCTCGTCCGAAGGCCAGAATCGCAGGAACCAGTTCTTGTAGTTACTGAGATCTCCTACTACTCCGGAACCTCTTGTGATGGTTCGGTTGTACTTGTCTGAATGGTAGTTGTAGTTGTTACGCGTGCCGATGGCGTCTACCATGGTCTTCGTGTCGGGCGAAGCGAAGCCGCCGCCCTTCCAGAAGGCGTAGCGCATCAGGTCGTAGAAGCGTTTACCCTCGTAGGCAAACTCAAGGGCCTGCTCATCGAGCACCATCTTGGCGACCATCTGCTGGTCCTGCTCCAAACACTGGGCACGTGTCTGGTGCTTCCAATCCTTATAAGTGGTCACGAGATACTCACGATATCGTTCGTAAGCGTCAAGGTTCTCCAGATACTGTTCGTACTGTTCCAGTCTGATGTTATAATTTAACAGATCATTCTGATAGAAAACCCATTCACCGTTATAAATAGCAATCAACTTGGCCTCCTTTGCGTAAGGATAAGCCGACAGATGCTCCCATTTAGCTTCCATCTCGGCCTGAGCGTCGGTCACACTGGGGCAATTCTGGTAATATTCCAACCACTTGGCTTTAACCTCAGCCTCGGCAAACACATTATCAATGTTCAGGACATCCGTCGTGTCATTATAGTTCTCCTCCGTCGTTGTTGCAGGATCGTACAAAGGGTTGAAGGGATAGAACGTGCCATTGGACCTATGTTCAACGCTCTTCAGATAAGGATTTCTGGACAAATTGGTCCATTTCGTGTTGGTCTTCGACGTTGCCGTTCTGTTGTTGTACACCTTCAGATAGTAGTTCTTCCACAAAGTCTTACACTCATCTTCCGGATAAATGTTATCCACCGTGACATCCGTCACCTCGTCAACATTGGCCGTCGTCGGATCATCGGGATGAGCGGGGTTAAACGGATAGAGGAGCAATGTTATTGACTCTGGGTCTACACCGGGAGAAGGCTTAACAGGCTTGGTAGGCATAGGTACGGGAGTGGGCCTAAACTTGTGCACCTTACCGTCACTGCCCGTGGGAGCAGGAGGCGCCGGAGTGATGCTCTCCAGGTTGGTGAGCTGATAATAGCGGTCGTTCCACTGCACACTGCCACTGCCGCGGAAGTGAACACCGAGATTAAAACCACGAGCATCGGAGTTGTTCCTGTACTTCGTTCTCAATGCGTCATCGTCCAGGATTCTCATGGTGTCGGCCGACAACTCAACGGGCGTCACATAATACTGCTCATCCCAAGAGAACTGCTTGAGCAGACTCTCTGCGCTAACGTCCGAGTTCGGCAAAATCCATGCATTCATCGTTTCATCGTTCACGCCGAACGAAAGGATCGCATTGGCATAGTGGGGATAACCGGCATAGTTCATTGCCTCCGCAAGCTTCAGGAATACTTCCGTCAAACGATACACCGTCACGTGCTTGGCATTGCCATCCGTGTGTTTTGAGTTGCGAATGGTGGACACTTGACCTTCATCCTCATCATAAATCTGAGCGTCTTCATTGATGAAAATCGGGTAACGCAAATCACCGGTTGCATGTTGTGTTCTGAATGCCTCAGAGAAGACAATGGTTTCTTTACCGTTCTTGTCCTTGGAGAAAATGGTGTCGCCTTCTTCCCTATTATTTAAGGTGGTGTAGCCACCGCAATAAGTAGTGGTATCCGAAAGTTCTTTCAGGCGGTTACTGGGTTTGATGCATGCCGGCTCGAACGCACCGTCATAGTTGGAGGTGTAGTACTTGTTCAGCATGTTGTAGTTACCCTCGGAGCTGGCCGTATCCATCAAAAGCACGCTGACCACTTCGTTCTCAAAGTTATATGTACTCTGCGAACCGATCATGCCGCCGGGATGTGAAGTAGTTTGTGTGAATCCAGTCGGATTATAGGTGTCATTAACTGCATCATAAGCACCGTTGGAGAAATTCCAACTGACACCTTCCCAACCGGTGTAGACCATATAACCAGCGTTCTTGTTGCGGGTACTCAGGTAGTGGTAGTAGTGGCGAGCGGCATTCAAAGCATCGTCCTTACTCTTATTGAGCACGGCGCGCCACAAGTAAAGGTCACCGATGACCACGTCACCAGGGAAGAACAGGTTCATGTAGTGACAGCTTGCGATGAAAGAACCGGCGCCTTGCGACCAGTGGGGATAACCCTGTTCGTCAATGATGTCACGGCACTCTTCCAAATTGTCGTTATTGAGGAACCAGTCGATGATTTCAACCATGTTCTTGCGGTTGGGGTTTTCCATCGCCTCGCTGATGGTCAGCACGGGCTCAGTCTGGAACGGAATGTTCTCACCGTAGTTAATCGCCAACTGAAGATATACCCATGCACGGATAAACTTCACCACAGCATACTCTCTCTCGAAGAGTTTCCTGTACTTGATGTTGCCGTTCGCGTCCAAACCGTTCGGCTGTGTGGTCTCCTTCTGAGTGTCCACATAGCGCAGGAAGGTGTTACAGTTGTTGATGACTGCATAATAGTCACTGGGCTGGTTGAAGCGGTTGTTGTTGAGCGCCGTCCGGTCGGAGAAATCGAAGTTGGCGATGTTCTTCATGTCAGAAGTAGCGTTGCTCAACACTTCCACCAGGTCGCCGCGCACCTCACCGAGGATGTTGGTTCGCACGCCCAAAGCCTGCATCTTGGAGATAATACCCAACACATAGGTGGCCGTATCGCTGGGGTTGTCAAGCTTACCCACAGCGGTGCTGGCACCATCCTCATAGTCAAGCATATCGTCACAACTGGTGGCGAGGCCCAAACCGAAGAGGCCCAACGCCAAAGCTACAATATAGTTTTTCAGTTTCATGACTGTATTGATTTAGAGATTGATTTTTACGCCGACATTGAAACTGCGTCCTGCGGAGAGCAGGCCCTTGTCCACACCCTGGAAGAGTGCGGCGTTGCTTGCAGAGAACTCGGGGTCGGTGCCCAGATACTTGGTGATGGTGAACAAATTGCAGGCCTGAGCCCATACCGTGATACCCTGAATGGCTACGCTGTTGATGGGCAACTTGTAGCTGATGGTCACGTTCTTGAGTTTCAGATAGCTGCCGTCCTCTATCCAGCGGTCACTGAAGGCGCTGTTGCCCATGGGATCCTCGTAGGCCACTCTGGGAATATCCGTACGTTGGCCTTCATAGCTCCAGCGGCGGAGCATAGCCGTGGTCTGGTTCTGGAATCGGCTGCCGCTCTCCAACTGCTGACGAGCATAGTTGTAGATGTCGCCGCCGAGGCTGTACTTGAAGTTTGCTTCAAGCCTCAAGCCCTTCCATGAAACAGCGGTGTTGAAGCTGCCGAAGATGTCGGGCGTGGCGCAACCAATGAACGTTCTGTCGTTCTCGTCAATCTTGCCATCACCATTAAGGTCTGCATAGCGCGTGTCACCGGCCTGGAAGTAGGTCTTCTTACCAGTTTCATCCTGCACATAGAGACCGGAAGCGTTGGCTTCTTCCGTCGTAGCATACACGATGTTGCCGTTTTCGTTGGCCACAGTCTTGTAGCCGTAGAAGCTGTTGGCGTCATAGCCCTCCTGCGAACGGACGGTACCGCCGTAAACCTGAGTATCGATGTAACCCAACTCGTTGCCGATCTCGGTCACCTTGTTAACATAGTGACCAACCGTCAAACCGGCCGTCCAGTTCCAATCGGTGGAGCTGTAGAGGTGTCCGGTGAGGCCGAAATTGAAGCCTTGGTTCTCCAGGCTGCCGGCATTTCTCCATACAACGCCCATACCGCTGGCAAAGCCGAGCGCCTGCTGCATCAGCAGGTTGCTGGTCCAGCCCTTGAAGTAGTTGAAGCTGAAGCCCAAACGGTTGTCCACGGCATTGAGCTGCAGGCCGGCGTTCAAGCGGCGCGTGGTCTCCCACTGCAACTCGTCGTTACCGATGTTGCCCAGCGCCAAAGATGCGGCCGTCGAGTTAATCAGATAAGGACTGTAGTAGGTCTTACGGGCAGAGAAAGGCAGATCATCGTTACCCGTGAGGCTGTAGCCCAAGGTCAACTTCAAATAGTTGATACCGGCCACATTAAACCACTTCTCGTTGCTCATCACCCAACCGGCTTGAAGGCTCGGGAAGAGGCCCCAGCTCACTCCGGCCATCTGGAAGCCGCTCTTGGTGGCGCGGCCGAACTCGGAGTTGGTCTCCATGCTCATTTCACCGGTGAGGTAGTAACGGTTGGCGTAATTATATTCAGCCTGTGCATACCAGTTGAGAGACGTGCGATTCTCGTCGCCACCGACAGAAGTCTTGCCGACACCGGAGTTAGGCGTAGGCGTTTTGTCGCTGCCGGTGTTGTAGGCCAGGTTGGCATTGTACTTGTACTCCTGTTTGAGGAAGCGGAAACCGCCCAGCACATGGATACCGTGACCGTTGAAGTTGTCGTGCCAATCCACCTTGGTGTCACTCATCAGGTTGTTCTGCTTACCGAAGAGAGAGCGGATTTCGTTATCCATGCTCTGGTGTACGCTGTTCACATAATAGCTGGGCACACCGTTCATGGGCACATAATACTTTTCGTTGGTGTTGATCAGATGGAAACTGAACATGCTGCTGACAAACAGATTCTTGTTGATGTCCACCTTCGGAGTGACGTTCAGAGTCAGAAAACCGTTGTCGAAGTAGTTCTTATGTTCTCCGTATCCATACTCGAGGATGGCAGAAGGATTGGCCAGCTGCCAGTTGGATTTGTACGACTGCATGGAAGAAATGTCGTACATATAATCCTCATCGTCCACATTGAGATGCTTGGGATTGATGTAGCCGCCGTTGGCATCGGGCACGAAACCGTAAGGGCTCAACATCGGCGTCTTGGCGCTGGCCAGGAAGTTGAGCGATGTCACAGGCTTGTCCTCATAGCTGGCAGGCGTACCCTGATCCATCAACTCACGGGTCTGATTAGTGTAAGCAGCATCAAAGCGCACCGTAACAATTTTGGCCAACTTCACGTCAGTGTTGAAGCGGATATTCAAACGGTTCAGATTGTTCTCCTTAAGTGTGCTGTTGGCACGGGTATAACCTACGGAGAGCATATAGTTGGCCACATCACCGCCACCGCTCACGCTCAAAGCGTAGCGCTGCGTCACAGCGTTGCGATAAACTTCATCACCCCAATCGGTGTCGCTCTGATACTTATTGAAGTTGGCATTGGCCTTACCGTTCTTCATATAGGGCTGAAGGAAACGGAAGTTCTTGGTCCTGGTGCCCATCGTACCGATCATGGCGGCAGCATAATTCTTGAACTGCGAAGCATCCATCATGCTGTAAGTCGAAGGAATCAACTCTACACCGACATTGGCAGAAGCCTCGATACGGGTGGCCATGGTCTTGTTGCGACGGGTGGTGATTTCAATCACACCGTTGCTGCCCTTGGCACCGTAAAGCGACGTACCATTGGTGATTACCTTGACGTCTTCCACATCGTTGGGATTGATGTTGGTGAGCACGTCATTGTAAAAACCGTCGTGCAGATAGTTTCTGTTGTACTGCATGTCGATGGGCACACCGTCCAACACAATCAAAGGCTGAGTGTTGGCGTTCAGAGAAGTCACACCGTTCATTTCGATGTAGCTGCTGATGCCGGGCACGCCGCTTCTGGAACGGCTGTTGAGGAAGCCCTGCAACTGATTGCCGACTTCGTCCATGGGATTAATGGCAGACGTAAACTCCATGCTGGAAGCGGACACTTTGTTTTTAATGTTGTCATCCGCCGCATAAAGTGATTTGGCTGCATCGCTCTGCATGATAATGTCGCCCAAATCACCGCTCTCGTTCAGTCCCACACGGATGGTGTTGTATCCAGGAATGGTCACAGTTACTACACTGCCGTAGACGGGCACCTTCATGGTGAATGTGCCGTCTTCATCAGTCAGTGTAGAGTATCCGTTGCCGGCAACACTCTGAACCATCGCGCCGGCCAGAGGTGTGTGACCTTGATAGGCCAATACGCGACCTTTAATCTCGCGGGTTGCCTCCTGCTTCTTAGCTTTACGTGCACGCTTCACGACAACAATGCTGTCCTGAGCCTCTGCTGCATCTCCGTCCTCCGACTGTGCCATAAGCGAGAGAGGAGCCGACAGAAGCAGCGTCACAAGGAATATATTGATGTTTTTCATCTTTTTCATAGGTCTTATTTTATTCTGTCCTCTGGAATGTGGTCGCGATGTGGTATTCCTCCATCAGATTGGCTATAGAGTAGCGCTCAGCCTCCTCCTTGGTCTTGAAGGGCTTCACGATGATGCGAGCGATACGCATCTGGGCACTGAGGGGGTTAAACAAGTCATTATTGATGAGCTTGATACCCTCATCGTCATAAGGACTCATCTCCAAGGAAGACTGACAGTCGTTCAAGGCGTTGTAAACACGCAGAACCCATGTTCTCGGAGCATTCTCCTGATTCATGGTGGCATATTCTGAGGACTTGGCTCTCATCACCTGGATAACATCCACGTCCTGAGTCTTGGGCACGTATACCTTATTATCCAACTTGGTGCTCGGGATGTAGCAATCGTCGCTGGCCTGACCGTATTCCTCGTTGCCGTCTTCGTAGGGGAAGAAGTAGAGGAATGTACCCGAAGGCAAAGTCTGAATATATTCTAAGTCCTTACCCTCAGTATCATTATACCATGCTATAACTTGGTTGGTCATAACGAAGCCGTCTTTAGGCAGCTTGCACTTCAGAGTGGCCGTCTCCACACCGTCGCCTACATAAATCTGATCAAAGTCGCCGCGCTGGGCATAGTAGGAATCCTTGGCAGACTTGTTGTAGGGCACATACTTAGCGTTTTCGCCGACCTCGTCCTCGTCATAGTTCTCGATGACTTTGAAGGCCAGACCCTGCGCACGGGTGGTGGCGCCGTTGACCACGTCGGAAGGCACGGTGACCACATAGGCATTGTAGTACACGTTGGACATGATGTTGGTTCCCAGAGAATAGTCGAAATAGACGTGTGTCGTCTTGTTGTCTACCGCACCTGCCGTCATGACTTTCTCCTGAGCGGCCTTTGCGGTCACCTCTCTGTAGATATTGCCTTCCACGTGATAATTCTTCCAACCGAGGGTGTCCAGATAATATACTGTAGAATCACCGGATTCAGAAACTCTCACGTTGTAAATCTTATTCTTTTTGAAGCCTTCGCCCACTCCTTCGCCGCATTTTTTCTTTCTGCAGACAATCCAGGGCACTGCAGCGTTCACCGAACGGTAGTTGGAGTTGAAGCGGTCGTCGCCCTCAACCACACTGCTGCCGCTCTGTTCAAACGATTTGGGAGCGATGCCCACCGAGTTTACAGAGTAAGAACGGGAGGTGAACCAAGTCTTGTAGATATTGTCCTTCACCAGATAATCCTCGTCGCGGTTGTCTATGTAGATAAAGCCGTTGGAGCAGGGATAAGGCTCCAGACCGCTGAGAATACCGTTGGCCTCAGTGGGCTTTCTGAACACCCACGTGCGATAGTCCACATCGGCGTCTATATCCTGCCCGTTATAGCGGGCGTGGTAGTGGCCGTAAGGACGGGTCTGATACTTGGAGTATCCGTCGGAACAGAGCGAGTCGGGCGTCTCTTTGCTGAAAGTGGCGTTGTCTGCGCTGTTGAGATTGAACACACGACCCCACATGACGGCGCGTGAAGTCCAAATCTCCTTCAGAGCATCGGCCTCCTTCTGTGCATCGCTGTCCTCACCGCTGGGTTTATAGTTGAAATACTTGGAATAGTCCGTGTAGAGCTTGCTCCACAGCTGGTCGTCGGGCACGAGGAACAAATATGAAGAGTCCTCTCTGTGGAAATAGGCCCCGTACTGAGTGGCCAACTCATTATTTTCGTAGTTGACCACGCTGTCGATGTACACCTGGTTACCGTCAATGATGTCACCGGGCACACTTTTTTGCTCATCCAGGTCATATTCGTCGTATTTGCTCTTATAGGCCACATACCTGGAGATGACAGACATGGTGTCGGTAGCTTCCTTGACATTCAGGTAACAAGGCAGCGCACCGCCGCTAATCTTATACAGATAACCGTTGTTGCAGAGCTGCTTCTCTGTGATCACACCGTGCTCGGCATCCTTTGTATCGAGCACATTGGGACCGACAACCCATTCGTTGGTTCCGGCATCGTTGTGCACTCTCATGTACTTACCGTTGAGCATGCTCACAGTGTCGGTAGTCTCGCTGGTAGCGCGCTTCACAAAGTTGTGTCCGTAGAGACTGATGTGATTCTGCACGAACTGCGTTACAGCCGTATTGTAGGCATCCTGCTTGGTGGACTTTTCCTGATTGAAACGCTCAATCCACTTGTCGGCCTCTTCAGCCGTCATGTCCATCGGTGCAAACACTGTGTACAGAGCCGGAGCGGCCAAACGCTGATCATAGCCTGTAGCTTCAAGCACACGGACAAACTGGGCAAAACGGCCCTTCTGCACATCCGGATCGTTGGTGTCTTTCAGGCGTGCCAGAAGCGTGGGATACGCAGAGAGGTCGCTGGCCTCCGGATTGTAATGTTCATTCCAATCGTCCGTGCAGGAAGTCCACAGCGACATCCCGGTGCTGAGGAGCAAACCGCCCAGAAGAAGGAAATATTTATTCTTTTTCATATCTTTGATGAAATTTTGTTTTTCAATAGACTTAGGTTAGAGATCGTCCTCGCCGCCTTCAGCGTCTTCGACACCCCAAACGGACTTAGGTACAAATTCCAGATAATCAAGCATGACCACGGTGCCAGTGGCAGCGAGCACGCTCTTGATTCGGATGGTGTGCGGCTTGCCGTTATTTTGAATGTTGACCGGCTCGCCACCCAAGACATAACGCACTGTGCGGGCATTTCTTGAGAAGTAGTTCTTGGTCACAGTCGGATCACCGTCTTCGTGGCCTTCGCCGGAAATGCTGAACACACTTGCCGGGCCGTGATACCAACCAAGGTTGTGCATGGCCTTCTTGGCCGCCAGAGCTTCTTCGGTGGTCGGCGTCACGTAGGGACTCTTTCCGGTCCAGATATCAGTCCACTGGGTGCGCTCGTTGAAATTGTCCGAACGCATATCGAAAGGCAGACCTACGGGCTTGCCGTCGAAATAGAACTGACAGATACCGCGGGTAGGCATGTCGGCAAATCCAAGACGGATCTGATAGTTGCCCGAGGGCACGGGAGGGATCTCCATCGTCACGTCGTAGTTACCGGCCTTCGAGGTAATGTTGAACTCGTCACCCTCGTAGCTCCAATAGGTGTTGTGAGGACCCTGATACAGGAAAATGGCGTCGCTGTTCACCTCCAGACCGTCAATATAGCCGGCGGGGAACCAATAGTTCTTACAAGCGGCATCCTTACTGTTGGACATGGCCATACCTTCGTTGGTCACATCGCTTCGGATCTGGTTGGTCAGGAGCACGGGGAACATCGTGTACATATCCATACGCATACGGGTGTTGAACACGTTGCTTTCCTGAGTCGTCTCACTGAAGTCCACCAAGTCTTCCACACGGAAGAGGAAGCAGTTGGTACCCTCATTGTTTTCAATCAGGTCTTCGGGATCGTCCGGGCGATACACTTTCACGCCCTTGATGCTGGGATGAGTCTCGATGGTATCGGAGAAGTGATTCAGATAGAGATGCTTCTTCTTGACGGCATCGCTGGTGGTGATACCCAAGCCGAGATCGGTGATGTCACGCTCCAGAGTGATGTGCTCCACTTTCAGCAGAGCATTGGCATTGACCGTACGATACCACTCGGTGGGGTTCACCAGACCGGTCTCGATGGTTGTAATGGTCGTCAATTTGTTGTAATTAGCCTTGAAAGGCAGGATGTGGTAAGCCATCATCTGATAAAGCGGATTGTCGTGCTCTTTCAGCTGATCTGCAGTGTTGTCCTCGTATCTTTCAGGATATCCGCCGCGCCCGTAAAGAGTGCAGGCGTGATTGTAAAGGGCAGACACAGTGTTAAGCCCCTTGCTGGCCAAATCTCCGTCGGACACCATGAACACCGTGAAGCCATAGAGCTTCGTGTCGGGCACCAGACAGTAGTCCCACTGTGCACCGGAGTAGATACTCGTGGGCTGATAGGAGTCGTACTTTTCATCCCAACTTCGGTCTTTGTCCACCTTCAAAGTGTCGAGCAGGCCGCAGGCGTCGAAGGCCTGATAGAAAAGTGTGAAACTCTTGTCGTTCACCAGGCGCTCGGCGCTCGTGTTGGGCGCTTCAAGCAGGGCGTCAATCTCATGCACCACGCCGTTCTCGACGGTGTCGTTACAGTTGAGGTAGTTGACGTTGGCGATGGCATTCAACTTCAGCGTGGAAGCCACTACTGAGCCGCCTTCCTTCACCTGTACAATATTATACGTCAGGTAAGATTTCAGCAGATTGGGGGTCTTCAGCTGATTGCCGGTCATGTTGTAGATATCAGACGTGTAGTACACGTTGTCGGCAATAAGATGGAAGCGCACAATGGTGTCGCACGCCTCGGGCGAAAGCTGATCCACACTGCTGAGACCTTTCTTGGCCAAATAATGCTGCACAGCGCTGTTGGTCGGAGCAAAACAGGTGTAACGTCCCCAACAGGAGAGCACCTCTTCAAAGCGGGCGCTGGTGGAGAGGTCGGCCGTACGTGCTTTCTGGATGATGGTGTAGAACTCGGAGAACTGCGAATTCGCTCTCAGGAACTCTGCCATCATGATGCCTTTCTTGATGCCCAGGGCATCCTCGGGGATGTCGTCACTGCACGAGTTCAACGCGGCAGTGGAGAAGAGCATGGTTGCCGGAATGGCAAGAGCCCATATATATTTCAAGATTTTCATCGTATTATACTCTTTTTGGGTTATTGGCACATTAATCGTCTTCCTCACCGTTCAGATAATAGGGATTCTGCGGAATCACCACTCCGTCGGCATTCACCTTCTTCAGCTCACGCTTGTTGTAGGGGAAGAAGAGAGAATTCTCATTGGGGAAGAGGTCGCTCGAACTGCCGCCGGCAGCGTATTTCTCGCGCACGGCGTTACGCAGCGTCTCATAGTCGTTGTCGCGAATGGCGAAACGCAGCAGGTCAAACCAACGTTTGCCCTCAAAGAGGAATTCACGCTGGCGCTCACCCAAGAGGAGCTTCTTCATGTTATCGAAACTTGTGATGTACTTCGACTTGTCGAGGCTGTAGGTACCGGCCTTCTTGGTCTCTATCACGGTCTTAACATCATCGCCGATCTCGCTGCGGCGAGCCACAACCCAAATCAGGTTAAACGCTTCGTCGTAACGGCCCTGCATGATCAAAGCTTCGGCCTTCATCAGCATCACATCGGTCAGACGGTAGAATATCCAGTTGCCTTCACGGGCATACTTGGTAACAAACAACGTGGCATAAGGCGTCTTGCTGCCCGAGGTGTTATTGCGCATAAGCATCGCTTCGCCGGCATTGAACTTGCGAATATAGTTGGCGCCGCCGCTGGAGCCGCCGCTGCCGGTCTGGCGCTCGAACGAAGAGTAGTAGCGCACATCGTAGCACGTCAGGAAGAACTTGTTCTTCGGCTCGCCGGAGGGATCGGGCTGAGTGTCGTCGGCCTCATCGCTCATGGATGAATTGCCGAAGAGAATGCCGTGACCGTCGTTGCTCTGTTTGTGGTCACCACCGGTAAACCAGTTGCCGTAGAAGGAACCTACAGCGCTGTTGCTGACACCGTTGCCGTTGTCGTCGGGCGTGTTGGAATAGTTAATCTCGAAAAGACCCTCAAAACCGTTACCCTGGTCTGCGGACACGTTGTAGTAATAGCTGTTGAGGTTACCCAAAAGACCTGTAGAGAAATAAGTATAGAGAGGATATCCCTGAATCTTTTTCTGTGTCACCTCGGAGGTCATGCTCGGCGCGTTCGGATCATCGGGATACATGAACAGCTTGGGAACACCCGCATACATTCCGGAATAGATCTCAGAGCTGTACTCCAACTCGTCAAATTCGGCCAATTTGGCTTTGAAGATGATGTCGGCATAGGTGTTGACCTTGTCATATTGACCACGCCAGAGGCAGAGGTCGCAAAGCAGGGCATAGATGCCGTACTGCGTCATGCGGTTGGAGTTGTACGTTTTGGAGGCCGGGGTCTTGAATCCGGGCAGAGCCTTGTAGGCATTGCCCACCTTGCTCTCCAGGTCTGCAATCAGCGCGTCAAGAATCTCGTCACGCGGCGTAACCGGCAGATTCTTCACTTCGTCCTCCGACTGAACGGGATCGAAGTAGAAGGGCACGTTGTTGAACGCGCGCACCAGATAGAAGTAGCACAGGGCACGCAGGCCGGCCACTTCTGCCACAAAGGCCTGAGCCTCCGTGCTGGAGAAGTTCGGATCGATGTCTGCCACTTCCGGAGCCTTCACGGTGAGGATGTTACAACGGTTGATGACGTTGTAGAAGCCCTCCCATACGGTGTAGGCGTTATCGGTGCGGATGCCGTTGCGCATGACGTCGTACAGACTCTTGTCCATCTTACCGCTGGTGTTGTCGGAACCGTCGGCGGAACCGTTGACCACGTTCTCGGAACGGGCCTCACCCCACACGATGCAGCGGCGCATCACGTCGTCCGACATCATTCTGACGTAGCAGCCGTAAACCATCTGCTCCACGTCGGCTTTCTCATCCCAGAAGTTGTCCTCCGTGATGATGTTTCTGGGTTCTATCTCCAGGTAGTCGCCACAACTTGACAGAGTCAAGGCGGAAACTACAGCAAGAACCGCTACTTTATATGCATTGCTTAAGTTTTTCATGTCTTGTATCTCCTTTCAAGTTTAGAATCCTACGGTGACACCCAATGTATAACTCTTGGCACGGGGTGTCTGACCCTCGGTCACAGCGATACCGGACTGACGTGTACCAAACTCGGGGTCGATACCCGTGTACTTGGTCAGACAGAAGAGGTTGTTGGCACTGATGTAGAAGCTCAGCGCGTTCAGACCGTACTTCTTCAGCTTCTTGGCGTCGAAGCTGTAGGCCAGCTGCAGGTAGTTGAGACGCACGAAGCTGGCGTCTTCCACGAAGCGGTCGCTGATCATGGTGTTATAGTTGTTGTTGCCGTTGAGCGCACGGGGAATGCTCGTCACATCACCGTTCTTGCGCCAGCGGTAGTTCACTGCCTCACTCTGGTTGTTGTTGGTGGTCATGGCCTCCATGCGCAGACGGTCGAGGTTGATAACGTCCACGTCCACACGATAGTTGAAGTTGGCCATCAGCTTCCATTTGTCGTAGTGCAGGGTGAAGCCGAAACCGCCGGTGAGCAGAGGCAGAGAGCTGCCCAGATGCTCCACGTCGAGCTCGTCGATGTTACCGTCGTGGTTCAAGTCCTCGTAGATGGCATCACCGCCTTCGAACTTGTAGGCACCGGTGTTGTTGGTAGCCTTATCATAGAAGGCACGCATGCGCTTGGGCGTGCGGCCGTCGGCCTCATACATCACGTCGCCGTTGGCATTGGTGGCCACGGGGAAGGTGTAGCCGCGACCTACGGCTTCTGCCAGAGAGGTCACGCCGGCCTCGTAGAGCTTCGAAGGAAGATGATCCTTGAGGTAAGCATTCTTCACTGCAGGATCGGCATACTTTTCAGGATACTTGGCAAACTCACGCTCTGCGTTCTTAAGAGACATGGCTGCATCGTAGGTGTACTGGTAAACGCCCTTGTAGCGGAAACCGTAGATGGAGCCGAAGGGGTTGTCCACCTGCACACGCTCGATGATGCTGGCATTGGGGTTACTCTTGTTGAGGTCGATGTTGCGGGCCTCCAAAGTAGCGTTATCCAATTCCGTGATGACAGAGCGGTTGTTGGCAAAGTTGATGTAGGCGTCCATATAGAACTTGCCTTTCTTGAACAGACGGTTACCGTTGATGTAGAACTCCCAACCGGTGTTCTTCATGTCACCGATGTTGTGGTGAGAGAGCACGCCGTAACCGTTGGACGAAGCAATACCCTTCTGCAGCAACATGCCGTTGGTCTTTTCCTGATAGACGTTGATGTCCATCGTCAGCATGTCGTCGAAGAAGCCGAGGTTCATACCGATGTTCCACTTGATACGCTCCTCCCACTTCAGGGTGGTCAGCTTGACGCCGTTGGGCGAGTAACTCGTGACGCCCAAGTAGGAAGGACCCTGAGAATAAGTGTTCAGGTAGAGATAGTCGCGGTTGGGGGCGTTACCGTTGAGAGCCCAGCCGCCGCGGATGCCCAACATGTTCATATGGGCCTTCTCCTTCACTTTTTGCATGAAGGGCTCGTCGATGATGTTCCAACGACCGGAGATGGCGGGGAAGTAACCCCAGCGGCTGTTCTCACCGAAACGAGTCGTACCGTCGATACGGAGGGTGAAATCCACCATGTAGCGGCTCTTCCAAGAGTAGTGTGTGGAGAACGTCCAGAAGATGCTGCGCCACTCGCCGTAGGTGCTCGACAGGCCGGTCAGCAAAGCGCCCGAAGAGGGGTTGGATATGCCGGCAGCCAGACGGTTGGCGTTGGTGGCCTGCGTGCTGCTGTTACCGGTGTTGAGCTCGAAACGGCCCAAAGCGGTCAGATAGTGGTCTTCATTCTCGAAGTGAGGCGTGAAGGTGAAGGTGTGCTTCGTGTTGAACGAGAAGCTCTTGGCACTGGTGCTGTAGGCTGAGTGCGTGTCCAGGAAGTTGGCTGTGGTGAGCTCGCGGGGCAGGTCTTCGTCAGCATAGTCGTTGCTGATGTTCATGTAGGCCTTGCCTTCGTAGTTCAACTGATGCTTGTCGGCGTTGGTGCCGAGCAGCTTATACTTCAGTATCAATTCGGGCGTGATCTTGTAGTTGCTGGTCACATAGTTGGCCAGATACTGCTTGGCAATGATGTTGTCCATGCCGCGCTGGTCCTTAAGCTGCTCACTCATGGCCGTCGTGTTGTCGTAACCGGCGATGGAGACGCCCTGACCTGCCTGGATGGCATAGTAGTAGTCGTTAGTGGGCACGCCGTCCACGTTTTCACGATAGATGGCCATGTTGGGCATCTTCCTTTGAGCTGCACCGATGATACCGCCGTAGATGTTGGTCTTCTTGGTGTAGGTCATGTCGAAGTTACTGGTCAGCGTGATGCGGTCGTTGACGTAGTAGTCAAGCGCCATACGGGTGGAGAAACGCTGCAGACCCTGCTTGATGATGGTACCGCTTTCGTTCTCGAAACCGCCGGAAAGACGGAAGGTGGTCTTCTCGTCACCGCCGCTCACAGCGATGTAGTGCTGCTGGCGGAAACCGACCTGCTTGACGGCGTCGAGCCAGTCGGTGTTGTTGTTGAACATGTAGCTCTCGGGGAACTCGGAGTGGTCGGGATAGTCGATTTCCTTGATGTGGGAAGCCTCGTCAATCTGGTTAGGATTGAAGTAGGCCTCTTTCAGCATCATGGTGTACTGGTCGCCGTTGAGCAGTTTGAAGCCGGCGGGCTGACGGGTGACAACGCCGGTGAACGAGTAGCTCACCTTAGCGGGACCGCGGCTACCGCGCTTCGTGGTGATCTCGATGACACCGTTACCGCCCTGGCTACCCCAAATGGCAGCGGCGGCACCGTCCTTGAGCACCTTGATGTCCTCAATATCCTGAGTGTTCACCTTCAGGAGGGCGGCGTAGTCCTCATCGGTGGCGTTGTTGGGATCGAAGCCCGTCATATCGGCGTCGGTGAGCACGTTACCGTTGACCACAATCAGCGGCTGGCCGCTCACGTTGTCGGAAATGGACGAGGCACCGCGCAGACGCATCTGCGAACCGGAACCCAGGTCACCGCTCACACCGACGATATCCAGACCGGCGATACGACCCTGCAGGGCTTCGTCGACACTGGTGATACCCAGACCTTCAAACTCTTTGGAGCTGATGCCCTGAGCTGCGAAGCTGACTTCTCGCTCGGGAATGGCCAGGCCGGAGGTCTTCATCATCTTCTTGGCCTTCACCTCCACGTCTTTCAGGGTGGTGGTGTTGTCGGCCAACATAATCTTAAAGACCGTCTTGTTGATGGGAAGGGTCTGAGGTTTGAAACCCACGTAAGACACTTTCAGTTTGTTCTTCTGGCTCTTGATGGCCAAAACGAAGTTACCGTTCATGTCAGTCACTGTGGCGCTCACGGTACGTCCCGAGGCATCCACTTCCTGCACATTCACGCCCGGCAGCACATCGAAATCGTCGCTGACCGTACCTGAAATGCGTTTGATCTGCGCACTGGCCATCACAGAGACCATAAGCAGACCTGTCAATAAGGTATATTTAAGTGTTTTCATAGTCTCCATTAATTCTGAACAGGATCAGTCAATGCGACGCCGTAGCGATCGAAGATAGCCTTCATGGTATCATATATGCTCTTGTTCCAGAGGTTGATCTCTGAGGGCATATAGAGGTCTTCGTCATTGGCAATCTGGTGAATGACGGCGTAAGCCGAAGAATAAATCTGGCCCAACTGCAAAGCTTCACTGTTGTTCTTGGCCTCAATGTAGAAGTTCTGAGTGGCCTGAATGTTGCACTTGGCGGGGTCGATCGTAACCATTCTGCTGGCATAGCCCTTGGGGAACACCTTGAGCGACTTTTCGGAGGCAGAGGAATGCTCTGCTACATGCAAACCGTAGAAGAGGTTGGTGGCCTTGTTGACAAGACCGGTCTCAAACACGCCGGTGGTGTCGCGCTGGCCGAGGAAGACGGCGTAGTCCTGCACGTGGTAGGCAATATAGCGGTTGAGCGCGGTGTCAAGGGCGACACGAATCGTCTTAATCTCAGCAATATCATCTTCGCTGATACCGGGGAACTTCGTGCGGATGTCGGCATCGGTAGCATCCACGCCGCCCATGTCGTCCAACCAGGCGCGACGGGGCACCTGATAGCTGTTGACCTGCTTGTCAATGGCCGTCTTGGTGGGCACATAGATGGTGTAGTTGTAGGGACGGAGCAGGCTGATGGCATAGTCGCCCTGGTCAAGAACCTTGTGGTCCGAGTTACCGTCGTTGAGCGTACGATACCATGTGCTGGAATTGCCGGAGTCAAAGTACTTGAAGAAATCGGGAAACTCGGTTTTCAACACATTGTAAGGCGACTTCGTTGCGGGAAGCAGCACCTCACCAACAGGCAGAGCGGCACCGTTGGCCTTGACAGAAGAGGCGGGGCTGGATACACTGCGGTTGTATTGAGCCTGATAGCCGCCGGCAAAACCTGCGGTCTGGATTGTCGCGCCTCTTTCCCAATCCACCTTGATGGCGGAGCCGGCCTTAGTTTTATAATAGGTATAAGAAGGCTCCAGGGGATTGGCTTCTGCCGGGAGGTTGTACACGGGGCAGACGCTGTTCTCGATGATATAGCGGAGCATCTTGTAGGAAATGCTGCTGTACCAGGTGCTGTAATTGGTGGTGGGAGCGAAGGTGTCATAGCTGGACATCCTGGAATACTGGGCACCCGGAGTCACGACACCGGCATCGTCCACGGTGTAGCGATAAGGCTCAATCCAGGGCAGATTCTTGCTCTCGGAGTCGAAGTCGAAGCGGAAGAGGACGGGACCCGTCTCGCCTGCCGAACCGCCGGTGCGGTTGACACTGGAGGGGTCGATCACCTTTCTCATGGCCTTGTCGTAGGGGCAGAAGAGCACATACTTGGTGCCGTCGAAGCTGCTCAGGTAAGAAGCATAACCGGCAGAAGCACCGGGAATATTCTTATCCTTCTGGATGAAGTTGTAGAAGACCGAGAAGCCCTCGTCGCGACTCTCGTCCAAGTCCTTCTCCTTGTTGAGCAACATGGTGGAAGTCACGTCCTTATAGGTCGGAGGCACGATGTTCATCGACAGACCGTAGATGACGCCGTTGCCGCAGACATAGCAGTCGGCAATCTTATCGGTGTCCAGACCTTCGATGAGCGACTGCGACGTATCCTTGATCTTGGAAACGTTGGAGGGCAGGAAGCTCAGGAAGTTGGGCAGCATACAGTTCTGCATCAACTCGGCCACAATGGCGTCGGGATAGAGGTCCCAACTGGGTGTCTGACCGGCGGCATATTTGTCGGTGAGATCTTTACCCTCGTTGGTGAGGAAGCTCTCCATCTGCTCGTTTCTGGGCACGAGCATCAGAGCGGCGTCCATCTGATAGGTGTACGAACCGTCCGTATTATAAAGGTAATAGCGGTTCCACGCGGGGTCGTAAGGCAGATAGGCCGTAGCCACCCTGTCGCCGCTGTAGTCCTGCGTCAGCGCACAATGCTTGGCGTAGTCGCCGGAGTTGATGTAGCGGATGGTGTATACATCCTCAAGCCCGCCGAGGTTGTCGGTCTGCACCTTGTTGTAATAAGGATAACTGAAACGCTGCAACTGCTTGAAGAAAGTGGAGTACTGGGGCTCGTAGCTCAGCTTCTCCATCATGTTGGAAACGGGATAAGGCACCTCAACCATCTTGTGAATGTAACCGTTCTGACAGGTGATGTTGGAGTTGTCGGGATCGATGGCCACACCGTTGACGACGGTCTGCGAAGTGCTGGTGGCCACGCCGCCGGAGAGGATGCTGACGTCCTCACCCGTGAAGCCTTTGCTAATAGCAAACGAGGGCGAGAAGTGCACCATTGAGGGCAGGTCGGCCGTACCGTTGACGGTATAGAGGTATTCTGCGCTGGCAGGCTTCGTGTTGTTGCGGCCGTTGAGCACAGCGGGCATCGTCGTGATGGAGCTCATGTCGCGGAAGTCCTCCCACCAGTCGATATCCAACACGCCGGAGGCGTTGGGCAACTTCTCGGGAGGGAAGTTTTCCTGCTTCACCACTGAGCGCATATCCTGGTTGCCCACCGAAGTGCTGCGACGCATACAAGCGTCAGCTGCTCCTTCCACATTGGTGGCCGACGGATCGGTGGACAGATTGCCCAGCAGGTCGAGCACATAAGCATTGTCGAGCATCATGCTCTTAAAGAGACGGCGCACCTTCAGCTCATTGCCGCTGGCGTTGAACGACTCCGTGCTGGTGATGGTGCTCCAGGGATTTTCGGCAGACAGCTTCTTGTTCTTGTCGAAGAAACGCTGCCAAGCGGCATCGTCTGCCACGAAAAGGGTCTTCGAGCCCGTTCTGGAGAGCATTTCGCGATAGTTGTCTGCAGCCACCGGCGAACTGTTGATCAGCGCCAGGGTAACAGAATAATCGCCACGCGACTCAAGCTCTTCGTAAATGCTTGTTCCCAGCCACTCGGGGGTGCCGACAAGCAGGTCGTCGGAACAGGCCGACAACCCGAACATGAGGGCAGCACCGCACAAACCACCCAAGAGGCGGGAAAGTCGATGTTTTACGTTACTGTTTTTCATGTTGTTTTTTTAGTATTTTTTAGTTTCGTTCGTTAGTTTTCGCACTCTATTATGGCTATTTATAGCCCTAAATCGGCATAAAGGTAACACTTTTTAGCATCTTAGAGCTCATTTCGCAAATATTTTTTCGCAAAAATGTGTTAAAAGTTACATTTCGCCTCGAAAAAAAACAAAAAACGGACAGTTTTGCCACCTTCTCCTGCCAAATTTGAGACTTTCGGTACCTGTTTGCCGAAGATGACACCAAGTCATCGTTCAGTTCCCGTTCAGTTCCCGTACAACAACCGTGCATCCTTCGTGTTTCGTTGCTGTTTACTCGAAGAATCTCGAAGGAAACTCGAAGGAAGGGCGAATTCGGACAGTCTGAGAACAGTCTGACGACAGTCTGACAACAGTCTGACAACAGTCTGAGGTTAATAGCTCTCTTCTGCGGAGGGGAAGTCGCAGCTCTTCACGTCGGTGATGTAGCGGCCGATGGCGTCGGTCATCACTGTGAAGAGATCGGCATAGCGGCGCAGGAACTTTGGAGAGAAACCTTTGTTCATACCCAGCATGTCGTGAATCACCAGCACCTGACCGTCGGCAGGACCGCCGCCGATACCGATCACGGGGATGCGCAACTCCTGACAGACGCGCTGCGTCAGAGCGGCAGGAATCTTCTCCAGCACGATGCCGAAGCAACCGGCCTCTTCCAGAGCGTGAGCGTCGGAAATCAGCTTCTCAGCCTCAGCCTCCTCGCGGGCTCTCACGGCATAGGTGCCGAACTTGTTGATGCTCTGCGGCGTGAGTCCGAGATGACCCATCACGGGAATGCCGGCGTCGAGAATCTTGCGGACGGTGTCGATGATCTCCACCCCACCCTCCAGCTTGAGGGCGTCGCAATGGGTCTCCTTCATGATGCGGATGGCGTTGGTGACACCTTCCGTGGGATTCACCTGATACGAACCGAAAGGCATATCACAAACGACCAGCGCACGCTGGGTGCCGCGCACAACGGCTTTGGCGTGATAAATCATCTGGTCGAGCGTCACGGGCAAAGTGGTGAACGAACCGGCCATCACATTGGAGGCGGAGTCGCCCACGAGAATAATATCCATACCGGCGCCGTCCACGATGCGGGCCATACTGTAATCATAAGCGGTCAACATGGCAATCTTCTTGCCCTGCTGCTTCATTTCAATAAGGCGATGAGTGGTCACTTTGCGCGCATCGTCCACCAAATATCCTGCCATAGCTTTGAATTTTTCCTGCAAAGGTACATGAATTTCGGCGAACGGGCAAATTTTTTGCGCTCATTTTTGAATAAGCGGCAAAATAATACTATCTTTGCACAGAAATTGACATGAAGCGGTCCACACTGAACATCTACAGAGCCTCTGCCGGCAGCGGAAAGACCTTCACGCTGACAGCCGAATATCTGCGCCTGATGGTGCAGCCTCAGGCCGATGCCGAATATCAGGCCACTCTGGCCGTGACGTTCACCAACAAGGCCACGGGCGAGATGAAGGAACGCATCCTCTCCTCTCTCTACGCCATCGGACATAACGACCAAGACGGTGAAGACATGCTGCGCGCCGTCAGGGAGCGACTCTCTGCCGCCGGCACGCCGATGGGCGACGAAGCCGTGCGCGAAGGCTGCCGCAAAGCTCTCTCGGACATCCTGCACGACTATTCCCGCTTCCGTGTGGAGACCATCGACAGCTTTTTCCAAAGCATCCTTAAGAATATGGCCCGCGAACTCGGCCTGAGCGCAAACCTCCAGGTGGAATTAAGCGACTCGGAAGTGACGGGGCGCGCCGTCGACCGCATCATCGACAACTTGGAGAGCGAGAAGGACACACGCGAAAACGTGATGGGATTCCTGCGCGACAGACTCGACAGCGGAGAGCGCTGGAAGATTGCCGAGGATATCAAGAATTTTTCACACTGCATCTACGACCGCGAGTTCCAGGAAAAGACTCCGGAAGAGAAAGCACTTCTGGCCGACAGCCGAAGCATCGGGCTCTTCCGCAAGGAGCTGCGCGACAGGCGTGAAACATTGAAAAATGAATGCGCGCAGGAAGTTGCCGCAATGGAGCTGGCCGCCTCGGATCCGTTGCTCGATGAGACCTGCGGCAAGAGCATCATCACCCTGCGCGGCGAACTCAAAAAACTTTCGGAAGGCAACACGCCCGAGAGCAAAACCTGGGAGAAATTTCAGGACGACCCCGCCAGCCTTTTGCTCAAAGCGCACAGGAGTAATAATGAAGCGCAGTCGCTCCTAAAACACCTACACGACGTCATTTCCGAAAAAACGCCCCATCTCATCGGGATTCTTCGCGAAATCGGCACCATAAAGCTCATCCAGAAAAACATCAGCCCATTGAGCCTTTTAGACCGAATTGATCGGGAAGTTAAGGAAATCAACCGCGAGAACGAGCGCTTCGATCTGGCACGCACGCCACTCCTTCTGGCCGCATTGCTCGAAGGCACGGACGCCCCGTTTTATTTCGATAAAATCGGTGCAAAACTGCACAACGTGATGATCGACGAGTTTCAGGACACCAGCACGCTGCAATGGCAAATTTTCAAGACGCTGCTCTTCGAAAACCAAGCCGTCGGCGGCAGCAATCTCATCGTGGGCGACATCAAGCAGAGCATCTACCGATGGAGAGGCGGCGCCTGGAGTCTGCTGCACGGACTCAAGGAAGAACTGAGTCAATGGAACCCGCACGAAGAGGCGCTCAAGACGAACTGGCGCAGCGGCGAAAACATCATTCGCTTCAACAACGACTTCTTCACCAAAGCAGCCCGTCAGCTCGACAGCCTGGATCCCGACGCCTCGTTCCGACTGGAGGAAATATACAACGATGTGTGTCAGGAAATTTCCAAAAAGAAACAGGGGCTCGGATACGTCCGCCTCACCCTCTCCTGCGACGAAGAAGCTGAAGGAAATGCCCTGCACGAAATGATGGAGGAAATGCTGCAGCTTCACGAGGCCGGACTGCCTTATGAAGAGATGGCCATACTCTGCCGCACGAAGAGCAACATCACCGACACGGTGGACTATTTCGCCGCCAACGCCCCCGAAGAGCTGCAAATCGTGAGCGACGAAGCCTTCCTGCTCAAAAGCAGCACCACCGTAAGGCTCATCGTCGACGCCATGCGCATCCTGCTCTCCGGCGGAGGCGACGACGTCATCCCCTGCCGCAGCTTCATACGCTTATATAAAGAAACACCCGATCTCACCGAGGATTTCAACCACGAAACACCGGCCTCGCTATACCTTCGCCCCGTCAGAGATTTACTGCCAGGCTTCCTCATCGACGAGCGGGAGACGCTCTCCGCAATGCCGCTCTACGAACTCATCGAGACCTTATATAAAAGGTTGCGCCTGGAGCGCATCCGACACGAAGATGCCTATTGGCACGCCTTTCTCGACATCGTGCGCACCCATCTTCAGAGCGAGAGCAGCAGCCTCCCGGGCTTCCTGTCCGCATGGGAGGACAACTATCAAAATACGGCGATTCCATCGGGAAAAGTCGCCGGCGTGCGCATCCTCACAATACACAAAGCCAAGGGCCTGGAATACCACAGCGTGTTCATGCCGCTGTGCGCCTGGGACATCGAACGCGACAAGGACACCAACCTCTGGTGCGAGACGGGCGAAGGCGGCGATCTCTACAACCGTCTGGGCGCAATGCCCGTGAATCTGGAGAAGCGCATGGCCAACAGCTTCTACGACAAACAATACGAAGAGGAGCATCTGCAGAAACGCGTGGACGCCCTCAACGAACTCTACGTGGCTTTCACCCGCCCAACCTGCAACCTGATGGTGTGGACAAAGACGGGAAAGAAGGCACCCACGAACTACGACGTCGCAGAACTCATCACCGACGTCGTCTTCGGCGGCGAACGCGAGGGTGTGTACGAGGCGGGCGAGAAAGTGACAAAGCCCCTCAGCAAAGGCACCCGCAGCGGCGAAAGCCGCATGAACCCCACGCCGGAGGGATATCCCGTGAGCACCTGCAACTACGAGGCACGGCTCCACTTTGTGCAGTCCAACGAGAGTGAACGCTTCACCTCCGAGGAGCAGAACAAAATCGATACGGGCAAACTATACCATTATATATTCTCGCAGGTGCACGACCTCAACGACACCGGAAGGGTTCTGGCCGAAGCGGTACAGCGCGGCCTCGTCAGCCCCGGAGAAGAAGAACGCAAACTGAGCCAATATCTCAGCGAAATCATGCAGGAGGAGCACTGCCGCTCGTGGTTCGATCCCGCCAACGAGGTGTGGAACGAATGCAGCATCCTGCTGCCGCGCATCGACAACGGCCGCAAACGCCGTCCCGACCGCGTGGTGCGTCGGGGCGACACCATCACCATCATCGACTACAAATTCGGTCATTGGCACTCCTCCTACCCCGATCAGGTGAGAGAATACAAGGAGCTGGTGCAGAAGATGTACCCCCAATGTACCGTAGAGGGCTGGCTTTGGTTCGTGGATATCAATAAAATACGACGGGTATGAAGACATTTCTCCGACTTGTGGCAGAAAACCTGAAAGAACGCTGGGGCGCGGATCTCTCCCGCGTGACGGTGGTCTTTCCGGGCAAGCGCGCCGGTCTGTTTCTCTCGCAGGAAATCTCGGCCGTCTCCGACGAGCCCGTCTGGGCGCCCCGCTACGTCAGCATCGACGAGCTCTTCATGCGCCTTTCCGGCAAAACGGTCGCCGATCCCGTCACCGCCGTCACCACACTCTACCGCCTCTATCAGGAACTGTTGCCCGAAGAACGTCGCGGAGAGGAAACCATCGACCGCTTCTGGGGCTGGGGCGAAATCCTGCTCTCCGACTTCGAGGACATCGACAAGCATCTGGTGGACGCTGACAAACTGTTTCTCAACGCCAAGGACTTCAACGAGTTGACCGAGACCGACTTCCTCAGCGACGACCAGAGAGAAGCTCTGCAGCACTTCTTCGCCGAATTCGAGCCTGACCATCTGACCCGTATCAAGACGGCGTTCCGTCTCCTTTGGGACAGGATGCCGCAGCTCTACCGCAATCTGAAAAAAGCCATGCCCGCCAACGTGGCACCCTACAAGGGAGCCCTCATGCGCGAGGTGGCCGAAAATCCTCATCTCACAGACCGCCTGCCCGAGGAGACCACCTACGCCTTCGTGGGCTTCAACATGCTCAACGAAGTGGAAGAACGGCTGATGTCCACGCTGCAGAAACGCGGACAGGCGCTCTTCTATTGGGACTACGACCTGCTCTATCTCAGCAGCCGCTTCGAGGCGGGCGACTTCATCCGCAAGAACCTCGACCGCTTCCCCAACCAGCTGGACGGCAAAGAGTTTGACAATCTGAAGAGCCATCCGGGATTCACCTTCGTCAGCGCCCCGACCGACAGCATCCAGACGCGCTGCATCCCCGACTGGCTCTCCAAACACCTGACACGCGAACAGGAAAACCGCACAGCCATCGTGCTCTGCGACGAAAACATGCTGGAGACCGTGCTCCACAGCATACCGGACACGGACGGCCCCGAGAGCGTCAACATCACCATGGGTTACAACATGACGGGCACGCCGGCCTACAGCCTCATCACGGCTCTGCTCGACCTTCAGACCGAAGGCATCGACCGCAAGCGCAAGCGCTTCCGCAACAGGATGTTCCGCACCGTTGCCGCCCATCCTTATATACAGGCGCTCGACGAGACGCTCTGGAACGAAATGCTGCCCGAAGGCGACCACAAGGCGCTTTTGGAATACATCGACCGCATCCTCACGGCAGAAGCCCTCTCCGACATCGTGAAAGGACGCCCTTTGGAGGCGCTGCATCGCGAGACCCTCTTCCAAGCACATCTGGTGATACAGAAATTCCTCAACATGGTGACGGACGAAGAACATCCTTTGGTGCTCAAAGACCTCACCCTGAGGCGACTGCTCCGACGGGCGCTCGGACGCGTCAGCATTCCCTTCCACGGAGAACCTGCAACGGGGCTGCAGGTGATGGGCGTGCTGGAGACGCGTTGTCTGGACTTCCGCAACATACTCATGCTCAGCACGGGAGAAGGTTTTCTGCCGAAAGACGGCTGCGACACCAGCATCATCCCCTACACTCTGCGCACGGGCTTCGGTCTGACGACCATACGCCACCGCATGGCCACTTTTGCCTACTACTTCTACCGCCTCATCCAACGTGCCGAACACGTCACCTTTGTCTACAACGACTCCACCGCCGGCGTACGGCGCAACGAGATGAGCCGATTCCTGCGTCAGCTGCAGGCCGAGACCGACCGCCCCATTCGCACCCTGAGGCTGGAATCCGGACAGGAGACCATCATGCGCACTCCACCGCAAATAGATAAGGACGAGGAGGTTATGGCACGCCTGAGAGCCCGCTACCTCACGCCGGATGAAGACGGACACACACCGCTTCTCTCCCCTTCCGCACTGAACGAGTATCTGCGCTGCCCGCTCTGCTTCTTCTTCAACCATGTGGCGGAAATCAAGGAAGAAGAGGACACGGAGGACGGCATCGACGCACGCCTCATGGGCAACATTTTCCATGAAGCAGCCCAAAAGATGTACACGGAGCTCATTGACCGCAGCGGCGGCTGTCAGACGATTTCCGCCGACCAGATCAGCCTGCTCCTGGCCGATCACGGACGTCGCATTCAAGGCTACATCGACCAGGCCTTCAAGGATGTGGCCGACGTGAAGGAATTTCAGGGCGAGAACATCATTCTGCGCACCGTGGTGGAGCGTTTCCTGCTCAACCTGCTGCGCTACGACAGACGTCAGGCGCCGTTCACCATCCTGAAGATGGAGGAGCCTTACTATTTCACGCTTAATGTCCCCACGAAAGACGGCCCCATCGCCATCCGCACCGGCGGCTTTGTCGACCGTCTCGACCAAATGAACGACGGCACCGTGCGCATCGTGGACTACAAGACCGGCGGCCACCAGGACACTGCCGTCACGCTCGACAAAATTTTCCAGCGCGGCGATCATGCAGGATACTATTTGCAGACATTGCTCTATGCGATGGCGTTTATACGGAAAGACAAAAAGAACGCCTCTCCGCAGCTGCCCGTCAAGCCCGTCCTGCTCTACCCCGCCAAAGCAGCCGGCGACGACTACAACCCCACGCTCACACTCAATCGCCAGCCCCTGGACAACGTGAAAGACGGCACGCTGCTCGACGACTACCGGGAACGTCTTCTCGAGCTCGTGGAAGAAATCTTCGACGACAGCATTCCGTTCGCCAAAAATCCCAAGTCACCCTGCAAAATGTGCCCCTACAGCGCAATTTGTCTGTCTTAAGACAGAAAAAACACGCCGCGAGGCCTTCCGATTGACTTTTTTTCCGTACCTTTGCGCCTGTTTTAAGGCTAATTTTCCGCACCCAGTGCCGAAAAACAGGCAAAAATACTAAAAAAGTCAACAACCAGATGCTTACACTCAAACTGATTAACGAACAGACAGAGCGCGTGATCCGCGGTCTGGAAAAGAAGCACTTCGACGGCGCCCGTGAGGCCATTAACGAAGTGATGACCATTGATAAGACACGCCGCGAGGCGCAGACGGCACTCGACCGCAACCTTTCGGAGGCCAAGAAACTGGCTGCCGAAATCGGCGGCCTCATGAAGCAGGGCAAGAAGGACGAAGCCGAGGGCATCAAGGCCCAGGTGAGCGAGCTCAAGCAGGCCGGCGAGGCCCTCAAGGCCAAGATGGAAGAGGCCGAGCAGCTGCTCACCCAGAAACTCTGCCAGATTCCCAACATCCCCTACGACGAAGTGCCTGAGGGCTCTTCGGCCGAGGACAACTGGGTCGTAAAGTCCAACCTCAAGGAGTGTGTCATCGGTCAGGACACCGTAGGCAACTGGACGGCCAATCCCGTGGTGGAGACCGCCAAACTGCCTCACTGGGAGCTGGCTAAGAAATACAACCTCATCGACTTCGACCTCGGCGTGAAGATCAGCGGCGCCGGCTTCCCCGTGTATCGCGGCAAGGGAGCCCGTCTGCAGCGCGCCCTTATCAACTTCTTCCTTGACGAGGCCCGCAAGGCCGGTTACGAGGAGATCATGCCCCCCACGGTGGTCAACGCCGCTTCCGGCTACGGCACGGGTCAGCTGCCCGACAAGGAGGGTCAGATGTACCACTGCGAGGTGGACGACCTCTATCTCATCCCCACGGCCGAGGTGCCTGTCACCAACATCTACCGTGACGTCATTCTGGACGAGAAGGACCTGCCCATAAAGAATTGCGCCTACACCCAGTGTTTCCGCCGCGAGGCCGGCTCCTACGGCAAGGACGTGCGCGGTTTGAACCGTCTGCACGAGTTCTCCAAGATTGAAATTGTGCGCATCGACACTCCCGAGCACTCCGCCGAGAGCCATCGTGAGATGCTGGCTCATGTGGAGGGTCTGCTGCAGAAGCTGGAACTCCCCTACCGCATCCTGCGCTTGTGCGGCGGCGACCAGAGCTTCACTTCCGCCATCTGCTACGACTTCGAGGTCTTCAGCGAGGCGCAGAAGCGCTGGCTCGAAGTCAGCTCCGTGTCCAACTTCGACACCTATCAGGCCAACCGCCTCAAGTGCCGCTTCCGCAACGCAGAGAAGAAAACGGAACTGTGCCACACGCTCAACGGCTCTGCCCTGGCCCTGCCGCGCATTGTGGCCGCCATCCTGGAGAACAACCAGACCGACAACGGCATCCGCGTGCCCGCCGCTCTGGTGCCCTACATGGGATGCGACATGATTGACTGATTCATCGAACAACAAACAAAGGTAAAAAGCATATTTCACTCATGAACAAGATTGTTAAGAAAATTCAGTTCAGCGAAAAAGTCTTCCGTCTCGACGTCGAGGCTCCGCTGATTGCCAAAGCCCGCAAGGCCGGCCATTTCGTGATTGTCCGTGTGGACGAGAAAGGCGAACGTGTGCCCCTGACGATTGCAGGCAGCGACGTAGAGAAGGGCACCATCACCCTGGTCGTGCAGACCGTGGGCGCCTCCACCACCCAGCTCTGTGCCCTCAACGAGGGTGACTGTGTGGCCGACGTGGTAGGCCCTCTGGGACGTGCCACACACATTGAGAACTACGGCACCGTGCTCTGCGCCGGCGGCGGCGTGGGCACAGCCCCCATGCTGCCCATTATCCAGGCTCTGAAAGCAGCCGGCAACCGCGTGATTTCCGTCATCGCCGGCCGCTCCAAGGACCTCATCATCCTGGAGGACGAAGTGCGCGCCGCTTCCGATGAGGTCATCATCATGACCGACGACGGCAGCTACGGCAACAAGGGCGTGGTTACCGTGGGCATGGAAGAGGTGATTCAGCGCGAGAAAGTGGACAAGTGCTTCGCCATCGGCCCCGCCATCATGATGAAGTTCTGCTGTCTGCTGACCAAGAAATACGATATCCCCACCGACGTGTCGCTCAACACCATCATGGTGGACGGCACGGGCATGTGCGGCGCCTGCCGTGTTTCCGTAGGCGGCAAGATGAAGTTCGTCTGCGTAGACGGCCCCGAGTTCGACGGCCATCAGGTGGACTTCAACGAGATGCTGCAGCGCGGCGGCGCCTTCAAGGCCGAAGAGGCTGAGGCTATGGCCCGCTACCAGGAGGCTTTGGAAGGCAAGAAGAGCGACTGTTGCTGCGGCGGCACAGCCAAGAAAGAGGCCGCCCCGACACTCTCTGCCGACAATATGGACACCACCACTCCCGTGGCCGAACTCATCGACCGCAACGCCCCCTACCGTGAGGAGTTGCGCAAAAGCATGAAGGCCAAGGAGCGCACCGCCATCGAGCGTTGCAAGATGCCCGAACTTGACCCTGTTTACCGCGCCACCACCCGTGTGGAGGAGGTCAACCAGGGCCTCAGCGTGGAGCAGGCCATGACGGAAGCCAAGCGCTGTCTCGACTGCGCCAACCCCACCTGTATGCAGGGCTGCCCCGTGAACATCAACATTCCCTCGTTCATCAAGAACATCGAACGCGGCGAATTCCTCAACGCCGCCCGCGTGCTGAAATCAACCTCAGCCCTGCCCGCCGTTTGCGGCCGCGTGTGCCCTCAGGAGAAGCAGTGTGAGAGCCAGTGTATCCACCTCAAGATGAAGGAGCCCGCTGTGGCCATCGGCAATCTGGAGCGCTTTGCCGCCGACTTCGAGCGTCAAAGCGGCAAGATGGCACTGCCCGAGGTTGCTCCCAAGAACGGCAAGAAGATTGCCGTCATCGGCTCCGGCCCCTCCGGTCTCTCTTTCGCCGGCGACATGGCCAAAGCCGGCTACGACGTAACCGTCTTCGAGGCGCTGCACGAAATCGGCGGTGTGCTCAAATACGGCATCCCCGAGTTCCGTCTGCCCAATGCCATTGTTGACGTGGAAATTGAGAACCTCGGCAAGATCGGCGTGCATTTCGTCAAGGACTGCGTGGTCGGCAAGACCATCACCGTGAAGGAACTTGAGGATGAGGGCTATCAGGGCATCTTTGTCGGTTCCGGCGCAGGTCTGCCCAACTTCATGAACATTCCGGGCGAGAACGCCAACGGCATCATGTCGTCCAACGAATACCTGACCCGTGTCAACCTCATGGACGCCTCCAACCCCAACTTCGCCACTCCTGTCAAAAAGGCCAGGAACGTGATGGTGGTCGGCGGCGGCAACACCGCCATGGACTCCTGCCGCACAGCCAAGCGTCTCGGCGCAGAGCGCGTCTTCATTGCCTATCGCCGCTCAGAGGAGGAAATGCCCGCCCGTCTGGAGGAGGTGAAGCACGCCAAGGAAGAAGGCATCGAATTCCTCACCCTGCACAACCCCATTGAGTATCATGCCGATGACAAGGGCAACGTGACCGAAGTGGTGCTTCAGAAGATGGAACTGGGCGAACCCGACGCTTCCGGCCGTCGCTCTCCCGTGGCCATCCCCGGCGCCACGGAGACCATTGCCATCGACCAGGCCATCGTGGCCGTCGGCGTCAGCCCCAACCCCATCGTCCCCACCTCCATTGACGGTTTGGAACTCGGTCGCAAGAACACCATCGTGGTCAACGAGGGTATGCAGACCAACATTCCCACCATCTTTGCCGGCGGCGACATCGTGCGCGGCGGCGCCACCGTCATCCTGGCCATGGGCGACGGACGCCGTGCAGCCAAGGCGATGGATGAATACCTCAGCAAAAAGTAAACAGAAGCAACGCCATGAAGAAATTTGTCTGTCTGGCTCTTATCGCACTCCTCCCGCTGGGCCTCTGCGCCCAGCGGAGAAGGGCGAGAAAGAAGGCTCCAACGCCTGAGGAACTGGCCGCACAGGCCCGTGAGGAAAAACTCCAATTGGCCCGCCTCTCCACGGCGCAAATCACCTTTGTGGACTCCGTGGTGATTCCGCTGGACAGCCTCTACACCTCGCTTCGCCAGTCCGCCTCCGAATGCGGCGAGGTGTCCGCCGAGGGTTTCGTGTCCCAATTAGGCAACAGGCGCATCATCCCGATGCGTGCCGCAGACGGTCGCCTGCGCCTCTTCGGACAGGACCTCATCGGCAACGAATGGACTGAAGCCACAGCGCTTAAAGGTCTGCCCGACAGCGACCTTACGCAGCAGTACCCCTTCATGCTCTCCGACGGCACCACGCTCTACTATGCCGCTGAAAATGAAGAGGGGCTTGGCGGTCTGGACATCTACATGACCCGCTACGATGCTGAGGAAGGACGTTTCCTCACCCCTGCCAACATCGGCATGCCGTTCAATTCCGAGGCCAACGACTATCTCTACATGGTGGACGATTTCCATCAGTTGGGCACCTTCGTCACCGACCGTGGCCAGGCTCCCGGCATGGTATGTGTCTATACCTTCATTCCACCCACGTCACACACCACCTACAACGTGGATGAAGTGGGCGAAGAACGCCTGCGCGCCCTCTCTGCCATCAACAGCATCCGCGACACTTGGACCGACCGCAACGCCGTTGAAGAAGCCCAAAAACGCATCCGGGAATTGTCGGAGGGCGAAAAGCAGACCCGCACAAAGGATTTTGAATTCGTGGTCAACGACCGCCTCACCTACACCAGCCTGTCGCACTTCCGCGACGCCTCCGTCCGCCAAATGGCCGAACAGTGGCTCAAAAACAGCAAGACGCTGCAAGACAACCGTCAGCGTCTGGCCGACATGCGACGCCGCTATGCCGACGCCGCTCCTGCCCAAAAGTCACGCATGGCCACCCAACTCCTGGCCCTTGAGGCCGACGTGGAGCAGGCCGAGAGCAATCTCCATACCCAGGAGAAGGCCATCCGCAAGGCTTTGCTGGACAAATAGCGTTACATCCCTTCTCACCCTCTCCGCCATGAAATACGCTCCTTCCGAACTCATCATCAACGAAGACGGCAGCATCTTCCACCTTCATCTGCGCCCCGAGCAGTTGGCCGACCGAATCATACTTGTCGGCGACCCCGGACGTGTTGCTACGGTGGCAACCCATTTCGACGACGTGGAGTGCGAGGTGAGCAGCCGTGAGTTCCATAGCATCACGGGCACCTGTCGCGGCAAACGCCTCACGGCGCTCTCCACCGGCATCGGCTGCGACAACATCGATATTGTAGTCAACGAGCTGGACGCTTTGGCCAACATTGATTTCGCCACGCGGGAGGATCGCAACGAGTTCCGCCGTCTGACCCTTGTGCGCATCGGCACCTGCGGCGGCCTGCAACCGGAGACGCCTTTGGGCACATTCATCGCTTCCGTCAAGAGCATCGGCTTCGACGGGTTGCTCAACTACTATGCCGATCGCAACCGCGTCTGCGACCTGGCCCTCGAGGAAGCGTTTCGCGCCCACATGCACTGGTCTCCACTCAAAGGAGCGCCCTATGCAGCTCAGGCTGACCCCAGCCTCATCGAGCAGATAGCCGGTGACGACATGGTGCGCGGCATCACCTGCGCCTGCGGCGGATTCTACGGCCCTCAGGGGCGCCGCATCCGCATGGAGATCCAGGATCCGGAGCAAAACGCCAAGATAGAGTCGTTTCGCTACGAAGGCCTCAAGATTTGCAACTTTGAGATGGAGAGCTCTGCCCTTGCCGGCCTTTCGGCCATCCTTGGCCACAGGGCCATGACCTGCTGCATGGTGGTGGCCAACCGCTATGCCGGAGAGGCCAACACCGGCTACAAGAACTCCATTGACACCCTCATCAAACTAGTTCTTGAGCGCATCTAAATGAACGAGACAATTTGCGCTTTAGCTACAATACCAGGTGGCGCATTAGGAATTATAAGGATCTCAGGCGAAAAGTCTCTTGAGATTCTTTCACGTGTATTCTCAAAAGGCCTTACAACAGTAAAGCCCAACACCATCCACTACGGACACATCAAGAACGGAACAGATATTATCGACGAGGTGATGGTGTCGGTATTCAAGGCTCCTCACAGTTATACAGGAGAAGATTCTGCCGAAATAAGCTGTCACGGCTCAAGGTATATAATGAATAAAATCTTGGAGCTGCTCGTAAAGGAAGGTTGCCGCATGGCCGAGCCGGGAGAATTCACCCAAAGAGCTTTCCTCAACGGCAAGATGGATCTCTCGCAGGCTGAGGCCGTGGCCGACCTCATCGCCTCGGAAAACAGTTCACAACACCGTCTGGCGCTTTCCCAACTGCGCGGTGGCATCACCACCCGCCTGCAGGAACTTCGTGAACAACTCCTCCGCCTCACCTCCCTTATGGAACTGGAGTTGGACTTCTCCGACCAGGACGTCGAGTTCGCCGATCGCACAGAGTTGTTTGACCTCCTCCAATCCCTCGACGACCACATCTCACATCTCATCAACTCCTTCAGCGAAGGCAACGCCATCAAGGAGGGCATTCCCGTAGCCATCCTCGGCGCACCCAATGTGGGCAAGAGCACACTGCTCAACGCGCTTTTGGGCGATGACCGCGCCATCGTTTCCGATGTACAGGGCACCACGCGCGACACCGTGGAGGACACCGTCACCATCGGCGGCCGCCTTTTCCGTTTTATTGACACTGCCGGCCTGCGCCACACCGACGACACGGTGGAGCGTATGGGCATTGAGCGCTCTCTCCGCGCTGCGGAGCGTGCTTGCATTGTGCTGCTTGTTGCCGAACCCGGGGTACCCTACCCTGACTTCTCTCCGCGCGACGACCAACAGGTCATCCGCATCCTCAACAAGAGCGAACGCTTTCAGGCCATCAACGACCTCGGCTTGGATGATCTGCGTGCGCAGCTGCTGGAGGCTGTGGGCGACAGCCATTCGTCCACCGTCATTTCCAATGCGCGCCACAAGGAGGCTCTGTCCCTGGCATTGGACGACCTGCGTCGCGCCTCGGAGGCCCTGCATCAAGGCATCCCCACCGACCTTGCCGGCGAGGATCTGCGTCTATGCCTGCAGCATTTGGGCGAAATCACCGGCGGTGCCATCACCTCCGACGAGACGCTCCACAATATTTTCCGTCACTTCTGCGTCGGAAAGTAGATTCTGCGTGGGAAAGTCGTTTAGCTGTTCTTCTTATAGCTCTGCACAGCCCAACATCCCATCAGCGTGCCTATGCCCGCAAGGGCTAAGACCTGATGGGCTGTTTCATGCAGGCCTCCGCCTCGTATGAATATGGTACGGATAGCATCGATGAAGTAGCGCATGGGATTGATGTAGGTGGTCATGTAAGCCCACTGGGGCATGGAGCGCGTGGGGGTGAAAAGTCCCGAGAGCAACATGATGCATACCACAAAGAACCACATGACGAACATGGCTTGCTGCATGGTGTCGGAGTAGTTGGACACGATGAGTCCGAACGACGAGAAGAACAACGCCAGAAGCATGGCAAGCACGTAGATGAGCCACAAAGGCCCTGCAGGCGTGATGCCATAGACTATCCACGCCAACAGCAGACACACGGTGATGACAAAAAGCGCGATGAGCCAGTAAGGAATGAGTTTGGCGAGGATGAACGACCACTTGGAGACAGGAGTGACGTTAATCTGTTCGATGGTGCCGGCCTCTTTCTCGCCAACGATGTTAAGTGTGGGCAGGAAGCCCGTCATCAGCATCATTACAATGGCAAAAAGCGCAGGAATCATGAAGAGTTTATAGTCCTGCTGTTTATTGTAGAGCGTTAGCACAGAAATTGCCGAGGACGCCGAGAAAGGAGCACTGACTATCTGACTCAGATAGACGCTGCCCATCGAGCCCTTGGTGCCGTTGACGGCATTGGCGGCTATAAGATATTGCCCATCACGAATTTCGAGGATGATATCAGCACTGCCCTTTTCGATGTCCTTCATTGCCTCGGCGTAGGTGTCTTTCTGGCCGCCAAAAATAAAATAGTTGGAGGCTGCGACCTGCTGCACCAAGCGTTGCGACTCCACAGTGTGGTCTATGTCAACCACATCTACCACAACGTTCTTCACATCCATCTGCATCACCCACGGCATGAGGCACATGACCACGATGGGGAACATGATGATGAGTTTGGGAAGAAACGAATTGCGGCGTATCTGCAGGAACTCTTTCCGTATAAGATGTTTCAGTGTCATTATTCTACTCTAATCTTACGTTAAATTTCTTCAGTGCGATAGCGAGCAGCACCACCGTCATGCCTGCCATCACAGCCACCTCGTGAGCCACTTCTCTTATGCCCACACCCATAATCATCAGCTTGCGCATAGCCTGGATATAGTAGCGTGGAGGAACCAGCGCAGCCAGCCACTGCAGCACTTGCGGCATCGATTCTACGGGGAATATCATACCCGACAACATCACCACAGGCATCAGCAATACCATAGCCGACATCAACAAGGCTACGAGTTGTGTTTGTGCCACATTGGAGATGAGCAATCCCAACGAAAGGGCCAATAAAATATAAAGGGTACTCACTGCCAGAATCCAAAACAACGGACCTGCTATGGGCACTCCCAGCACGTAGCGTGACATCAGCAAGATGGAAATCAAGATGCCGAAGGCCAGTACCAGATAAGGCACCGCCTTGGCGACAATCACCATCAAGGGACGAACGGGCGATACCAGCAGCACCTCCATTGTGCCTTTCTCCTTTTCGCGAACGATGGATATCGATGTCATCATGGCACAGATAAGCATCAGCAGCATACCCATGATGGCCGGAACAAAATTATACGCCGACTTCATCTGAGGATTGTATAACAGGCGAGAGTTGACAGGTGACAGGTGAAAGTTGACAGGTGAGAGGGTTTGCCGGGCGTAGGTGGTCCATTGCTGAGCCATATTGGGGTCGCTGCCGTCAACCATGATTTGCATGCCTCGATTCTGTGTAAACACCAGCGCCATATCGGCTTTCTGACGGCGAATGAGCCGCTCCGCCTCCTGTGGGGTGTTCACCGTTTGCGTGATGATAAAATACTCCGATTGCGCCAGTCGTTCCACAGCCTGCTGGGTGCGGGGCGACATCTCGGAAGTCACCACCACTGTGCGCACATTCTTCACATCGGTGGTGATGGCAAAGCCGAAGAGCAGCATCATCACCACAGGCATTCCGAAAAGTATCAGCATCGTACGCTTGTCACGCAGAATGTGCTTGGTTTCCTTGATTACAAATGCTATAAACTGTTTCATTTCATTGACCATTGACCATTAACCATGAACCCTTAACCCTGTATCCTTAATCCGAAGATCGTGTGGCCTGGCGGGCCAGATAGGTGAACACGTGGTCCATATCGGGCTGGTGGAGACGTTGTTTCAGCTCATCGGGTGTGCCGAGTGCGCTGATTTTGCCGTCCACCATGATGGAGATGCGGTCGCAATATTCTGCCTCATCCATATAGTGTGTGGTTACAAAAATGGTGATGCCGCGATGGGCAGCGTCGTAGATAAGCTCCCAGAACTGACGACGCGTCGCAGGATCGACACCACCCGTAGGCTCGTCAAGGAACACCACCCCCGGATCGTGGAATATCGAGACGGAAAAGGCCAGCTTCTGCTTCCAACCGAGAGGCAGCGAACCCACCAGATCGTTCTTGTGATCTTCAAACTTCAACTGTTTCAGGACCTCGTCCATCTTGCGCTCCACCTCGTCGGCGTCCATACCGTAGATACCGGCAAAGAGACGGATATTCTCGGCAACGGTGAGGTCTTCGTAGAGCGAGAAGCGCTGCGACATATAGCCTATGTGCTTCTTGATTTGTTCGTATTCCGTGCGGATGTCGAAGCCTACCACCCTACCCGTTCCGCTGGTGGGCTGGTTCAGACCGGTCAGCATGTGCATCGCCGTCGTCTTACCGGCACCGTTAGCTCCCAAGAATCCGAATATTTCACCCCTCTTAACGTTGAATGAAATGTCGTCAACGGCATGGAAATCACCAAAGGCCTTTACCAGATGCTCTACTTCGATGACGTGATCGTCTTTTACCTCTGTGTCTTTCCCGTGTTCAATGCCCGGCGGGTTAAAGATACTGGCAAACTGGGTGAGGATATCATCAGGAGTGCCGATGCCGCGCACCTTTCCCTGGTCCAGGAAAGCGACGCGCTCGCAGCAGCGCACCTCATCGAGATAAGGCGTTGAAGCCACAATGGTAATGCCACTTTCCTTCAACGATAGCAGCATTTCCCACAACTCCTTACGGCTCACGGGATCGACACCCGTGGTGGGCTCGTCAAGGAAGAGGACACTGGGCTGGTGCACCAATGCACAAGAGAGCGCCAGCTTCTGCTTCATGCCTCCCGAGAGGGCACCAGCCTTGCGGTCTTTGAAGCGTTCTATCTGCGAATAAATGGCCTTGATAGTATCGTAACCTTCATCAACAGTGGTGCCGAAAAGGGTGGCAAAGAATTTCAGGTTCTCTTCAATGGTGAGGTCCTGGTAGAGGGAGAACTTGCCCGGCATATAACCGGTCCTGCTACGCACCTCGCGCATCTGCTTCACCACATCGTAGCCATCTACTGTCGCCGTGCCCGCATCAGGCAGCAACAGCGAGCAGAGGATGCGAAACATCGAAGTCTTGCCGGCGCCGTCGGGACCGATCAGTCCAAAGACCTCGCCCTTGCCGACAGAGAACGACACATCGCTGAGTGCCTGCACCTTGCCGTACGACTTCGACACGCTATTAACAACAATAGCATCCATCATTGTTAATTTTCAATTCTCAATTTTCAATTTTCAATTTTCAATTAATTTCAGCTCTCCGTACATACCGATCTTCACAAATCCGTCGTTTTTAATCGCTACCTTGACGGCATACACCAGGTCGGCACGCTCATCGTCGGTGAGCACGGTCTTGGGTGTAAACTCCGAGCGGGAGGATATCCAACTGATGGTGCCGGCGTACTCCTTACGTTGTCCGTCGCCATAGTCGGCAAACACCTTTACCTGCTGGCCGATCTTGATGTTCTGCAACTGGGCCGAAGTGACGTAGGCACGCAGATGCATCAACTCGGTATCGGCGATTTTAAACAGCGGCTTACCCACACTCACAAACTCCCCTCTCTCCACATATTTCTCGAGTATGGTGCCCTTGGTGGGCGTCAGGATGTGGCACTTGCGCAGCATATCCAGCAACTGCTCTTTCTGAACCTCGGCTGCTGCCGTCTGCTTGTCGAGGGCTTTAGTGCTGGTGCTCAGCGATGATATCTGCGCATCCAACTGCTTCTGCAGCACCTTCACCTGACTCGTGGCATCGTCGAACATCTTTGATGGGGCCGCCCCGTCGGCTACCAGCTCGCGGTAGCGCTGCTCGTCTTGTTGGGCTTTGGCCAACTGCTGGCGTGTGGCTGCTATCTGCCGTTCCATATCCGGTTTCTGACTCTGATACACTGCCTTGGTTGCATCCGTCTGCTGAATCTTCAGCCAAATCTGCGTGGTGTCTATCAGCCCCACTTGGCGAGCAGAATCAATCTTGTCGCCCTCTTCCACATCGAAAGACAACAATGCCCCACTCTGTTCGGCAAACACGGTCGTCTCGGTAGCCTCGAACGTTCCCGTTGCATCGAAGTCCTTCTCTTTGTTACCGCAGGCAGCCATCATCAGGGCCGCACCTGCCAATACATATATCCTTTTCATATGCTTAATTATTTGTCGTGTATTTGTTGTCGTATATTTCTTTCAGCATCTCAATCTCGTGTACCGACTGTTGCACACAGGCGGCATGCTCCTGATTGATTTCGCGCACCAGGTCGTTCACGTCGATGATGCCGTGTGTCAGCTTCGATTCTGCCGCCTTTCTCACGGCCTGCCGCAGCGAGATAATCTCTCCGTCCTGAGCCATCAGTTTCCGGTAGCGCTCTATGTTCTCGCGCTGCCTAATCTGATCCAGATTGTTGTTGAAGAGGAACACGTCCCTATTGTTTTCCGTCAAATCACGCTGCAACTGCAACTTGGCCTTGTCGTTCTTGCGGGTATAGAGGGCACCGATATTCCACGTCAAGCGGGCGCCGACGATGCCGTTCCAGCTCCATTGATGGCGCATCATGTCCTCAAACATATTCAAGCTCGGATAACCGTAGTAACCCTGAGCAAATGCTCCGATTTTCGGCATCAGCGCTGCATTGAGCGCCTTCTCCTGAGCATTCAGCACGCCTATCTGTGCATCCAGCGCCCTCAGTTCCGGACGACGGTTTTCCGCCATCAGCCCTCCGTCTTCGGCCGTCGCCAGCGGCTTCGACACCTCCTTCACCTCCAGCCCGCAGAATGTACTCAACATTCTCAGCAACATCTGCTTCTGCGATTCCAGCTCGATGCCCTTCTGCACCGCATTGAGTCGCTCTGCCTTCACACTCTGCAGGTCGCTCTCGGCTGCAGTGCCCCGCTCTGTCATTGATTCCAGCTCGCGTTCGTTGCCTTCCAGCAGTGTCTGCAGATCGGTGTTCAACTTAATCTTTTCGTCAATCAGCAAGAGGCCGAAATACATCTCGTTCACACGCTTGCGGACATTATAAATATTGACTTCGTTCTGCGCCTCCTGCACCTTGCCCTGTTCGCGGGCGATGCGTTTCTGACTGCCCATGACGCCGCCGTCATAGATGGTCTGCTGCACGTCGATGCCCACACGATACTGATCCTTCTTCAGGCCCTCCATATTGATGCCCATGCCGCTCATCATCGGCCGCATCTCATCGGGCCATGCCACCACTTTATTCTGATACGTGGCTTGTGCCTGCACCGACACCTGCGGCAGCCATCCCTTCTGGATATTGGCCACCGTCAATTCTGTGGTCTTCTCGATGAGGCCATACTGCTGTATCAGAGGATAATTTTTCTCTGCTGCCTGCTGACACTCTTCCAGCGTCTGCCCCAATGCCGGCATCGGCAGCATTATCAAAGCTAAAATCAATTTATTCATGTCTTTCCGGTATTAAATTTTGGCGTAAATGTACGATATTTTTTCATTTTGACGCAATTATTGAAAAAAAACAATCATTTTATCCGGTTTATATAAAACAAAGCCAGAATTTCTCGCTTATTTTCCCAGAAACTCACTGGGCGTCAGACCGGTTATACGCTTGAACATGCGTGTGAAATGGTGGGGAAAATCAAATCCCAACAGACGGGAGGTCTCGCTGATGTTATGCCCCTGCATCAGCAGACTTTTCACCTGATTGATAATGTAGGTTTCAACAAATCGCTGCTGCCTTTCTCCCCTTCGGAGCATCTACAAATCGGGCATAAACGTTGGGACTGTCAACTCTCAGAATGTTTTTCATAATCGCAGCAAAAATACAACAAAAACATCACTGTTATTGAAAAAATGGTAGCGATTTTATGTTTTACAACCACTTTCTGCGAAATTGGTATATGATTAGCCGATTTGTGTAACACCTTTTTATAATAATCTCCGTATTTTTGCATCCGTAAACTTTAAACGAAAAGAATATGTTAGGCAATTTTACATTCCACAATCCCACGAAGTTGCATTTCGGTGAGGATTCTTTGAGCAAACTGAGTGAAGAACTGGCCAACTACGGCAAGAAGGTGATGCTCTGCTACGGCGGCGGCAGCATCAAGCGCAACGGCATCTACGACCAGGTGATGGCTGAGCTGAAAAAAGCCGGCTGCGAGGTGGTAGAGATCGCCGGCGTCATGCCGAACCCTACCATCGAGAAGGTATTGGAGGGCGCCCACACGGCTCGCAAAGAGAATGTTGATCTTATCCTCGGCGTAGGCGGCGGCTCCACCGTTGACTACTGTAAGGCCGTGGCCGGAAGCGCCTGGTACGACGGCGACCCCTGGGAGTATTACTTCAAGAACTGGCAACCGATGACCTGCCGCTGGATTCCCGTGGGTTGCGTGCTCACGATGGCCGGTACAGGTTCCGAGATGGACAGCTGCTCTGTGATTTCCAGCCACTCGGAGAACCGCAAAATGTTCTATAACTTCCGCAACCCCGACTTCTCCATCCTCAACCCGCGCTTCACCTTCACCGTGCCCCATTATCAGATGGTGGCCGGCATCTACGACATCATGAGTCACATCCTGGAGCAGTATCTCTCCGGCACCGACGACAACACCAGCGACTATATCGCCGAGGGCCTGATGCGCTCGCTCATCGTCAGCAGCCGCAAGGCTAACGTCAACCCTGAGGATTACGAGGCTCGCTCGAACATCATGTGGACAGCCACTTGGGCGCTCAACACGCTCATCGACCGAGCAAAAGCCACCGACTGGATGGTGCACATGCTGGGACAGGCCGTAGCCGCCTTCACCGATGCCACGCACGGTCACACACTCGCTGCCGTCAGCGGCGCCTACTACCGTCTGCTCATCAGCAAGTCGCCCGATGCCGTGCAAAAGTTCAAGCGTCTGGCAATGAACGTATGGAACGTGTCGGCCGAGGGCAAGACCGACGAACAGATTGCAATGGAAGGTCTGGAGACGATGGAGCAGTGGATGCGCGAGTTGGGACTGACAATGAACATCACCGACTGCGGCGCCAAGCCTGAGCTGATTGAAGGCATGGCCGACGCCTGCCCCATCTGCCAGGGCGGCTATTATATCCTGAACCGCGACGAAGTCGTGCAGGTACTGAAGGATAGTTTATAGGTTAGAGGTTAGAGGTTAGAGTTCAATGGTCAATAGTCAATGGTCAATGTTATTGCTGGGTCTCATGATGGCAGCAAACGGTTTTGCTCAGAATATGATTGTACGCATTGCCGAGATTGAGGTCTATCCTCAGTATCTCAACGAATATCTGGCCATTGCCGACGAGGTGGATCGCCTCAGCATGGAGCGCGAGCCCGGCGTCATCTGCCTCTTCCCGATGCAGAGTGCCGAGGACTCCACAAAGATTCGCATCCTCGAAATCTATGCCTCCGAGGAAGCCTATCAGCAGCACCTGAAGACCGGCCACTTCCAGAAGTACAAGCAAGGCACGCTCCACATGGTAAAGGACCTGAAACTGCCTGTCATGAAGCCCCTTGACCCAGAGACAATGGATAAAATATTCAAGAAATTCAAAAGGTAAAAGCATGAAAAAAGTAGTTGTAATTTCCACGAGCCTGCGTCGAGGCTCCAATAGCGACATGCTCGCCGACAAGTTCGCCGAAGGCGCCAAAGCTGCCGGCAACGAGGTAGAGAAAATTTCTCTTGTCGGTAAAAACATACAGTTCTGCAAAGGTTGCTTCGGCTGCCAGAAGCTGGGCCGTTGCATCATCGACGACGACGTAAACAACATCATGGCCAAGGTGTTGCAGGCTGACGTTGTCTGCTGGGCTACACCTATATATTATTATGAGATGAGCGGACAGATGAAGACCCTCATCGACCGCATGAATGCGATGTACGAGCAGGACTATCAGTTCCGCGACGTCTATCTGCTGACGACGGCTGCCGAGGACGAGACCGAGACTCCGAAGCGTGCTGAGATCGGTCTGACGGGTTGGATAGACTGCTATCCTAAGTCTCACCTCGCTGCCCACCTCTTCTGCGGCGGCGTGAACGATGCCCGCGAGATAGAAGGGAACTCCAAACTGAATGATGCTTATAAGTTAGGGAACGAACTTTAATCTTATGAAACAGAGAACCTTTATTATTGCCTTATTCACGACCCATCTCCTGATGTTCGGCCTATCGAGGACTGATGCCCAGGAGCTGCGCAGCGACATCGACCTTAGCGACCCGTTCGTCATGGCTGATGTGACGACGAAACAGTACTACATGACGGGTACGGGCGGCGGACTATGGCAGAGCGGCGACCTGGAAGTGTGGACCTATCTGGGTTTCCCCTTGCAGTTCAACGAGGCGGCCTGGATGGGAGCCAGCCCGCAGGTGTGGGCTGCGGAGATTCATGCCATTGACGGAAAGTACTACAACTTCTCGACCCTGACCAACGGCAACATCACCATCGACAGCGACGGACATCCACGACGCGCCGTACACATCATGAGCAGCACACTGCCCCAAGGCAAGTACTCGCTCATCAGCGGGGGTGACGCCACCTACGTGCCGGCAGAGAAGACGACGCTCGATGCCTCTTATTTCGAGGACACCGACGGCAAGCGCTATCTCATCTATTGCCACGAATGGATTCAGAACGGCAATGGAACTATAGAATACATTGAACTGAGGCCGGACATGAAGGGTACCGTAGGCGAAGGCGTGGTGATGACGCGGGCACACGACGCAACATGGAACACCAGCCCCGTGACGGATGGTCCTTATCTTTTCCGTACTCAGACAGGACGGCTTGGCATGATATGGACCAGCTGGCATGGCGACCGCTATGTGCAAGGCGTGGCTTACTCATCAACGGGTAAACTGAACGGACCCTGGAAGCACGAGCCGCTGCCCATCACGCCCGACAACTACGGCCACGGCATGCTCTTCCGCACCTTCGAGGGCCAGCTGCTCATGTCCATCCACAGCCACCGCAACATCAATCTCGATGCTCAGCACTTTGAGCGTCACCCTGTGCTTTTCGTTATGGACGACAGCGGTGACCGCCTGCGCACGGTGATGGAGTACAAAATGAGCATCGACGCAGCCAACCCTACACAGGTAATGGTCGATAACCCCGAGTTCGAGTATGGCAAACTGGGGTGGACCTGTACTACAGGTGCACAAAATCAACTCATCGCCACGAATCAGAACGGTGCCATCACTGGCAACTTTTTTGAGTCGTGGGATGCCAATTCCTTCACTGGAGAAATTTATCAGGAGAAGAGTGTTCCCAACGGCACCTATCAGCTGACGGCAGCGGCCTTCCGCAGCCAGCTCATCAGCGGCGGCAGGCAGGATGCAGAGGCGGTATATCTGTTTGCTAACAACGAGCGTGTGCTGGTCGATAACACCACTCCACAAAACTACAGCGTCACGGTGCACGTCACCGATGGTCATCTGCGTTTCGGTATCGCATCCGTGAAGAAAAATTTCCGCTGGATGGGCATCGACAATGTTTTCATCAACTACTACGGCGAAACCGAACTGACTGCCGAAGAAATAGAAGATGCACAGCGCACAGCCAACATATTTCTGCGCAACCGACGAGATGGTAAGTTCCTCAATGCCGGGCAGTCGTGGGGCACGCAGGCCATTCTCTCCAACCTGCCCCTCGATCTGCGCCTTGTAGCGCTGTCAGATGGCAAATATGCCATTGACACCCGCATCAGCAACGGCTCTCTCAATCACTATGCCGGCAACAATGGATATCTCGACAGTGGCCTCACACCATTCACCATCAGCCACGTGGAAGAGCACGCCGTTACTCTCACCACCGACGACACCCACTACTGGGGTAGCACAGGCGGCACTATCGTCAGCACATCCATGACTAATGCCTCGGCAATGGGAGCGCAGTGGGAGGTGCTGACGCGCGATGACCTCCTTGATGAACTTTCTGAAGCCACGCCTGACGCACCGGCCGACGCCAGCTTCCTCATCCAGTGCCCCGGCTTTGGGCGCAACGATACTCGCGTCTCGGCTTGGAACATCAGCGGCGATTGCACCAACAGCACCCTCTCCGGCGGCGACAACACCAACAACTGTGCCGAGTCATTCCACTCGCCCTTCACCATCAGCCAAGCCCTTCAAGATGCACCCGCTGGTACTTATGCCCTCACGGCACAGGGCTTCTATCGTCAGGACGAGGGCAGGACCGAGCAGCCGCCTGTGTTCTTCATCGGCGACAACACCGTACCACTCACCAGCAATTCGCACGGCGAAAATTCCATGGAAGATGCCTCCGCATCATTCACCGCCAAACGATACACCATCGCACCCCTCCTGTTCTACTATGACGGCCAACGTCCCCTCACCTTGGGCATCCGTGGCACAGCCACAGCCCAATGGGTCGTTTGGGACAATTTCCAGCTGAAGTACTTGGGAAGTGATAATTCAACAGGAATCCAAGAGGCTGTAACCAGCCAAAAGGAACAAGATGACACCGTCTATGACCTCAGCGGCCGTAGAGTGATGAAGCCTTCGAGAGGCATCTATATCAAGGGCGGAAAGAAGATAATAAGATAGGTATGAAAAACGTTATATTAACAGCACTGCTGCTGGGTGGAATGCTCACGGCTTGCACGAACAAACAAACGACAAACGAGAATATGGAACAAGAATTGCAACTGACGCAGGAGTGGGACAAGGTGTTCCCACTGAGCGAGAAGGTGAACCACAAAAAGGTGACGTTTAAGACACAGTATGGGCTGACTTTAGCTGCCGACCTTTATACTCCGAAGGATAGCAAAGGTAAGATGGCAGCCATAGCCGTTTCTGGGCCTTTCGGAGCCGTGAAGGAGCAGTGTAGCAGTCTTTATGCCATGAAGATGGCAGAGCGCGGTTTTGTGGCACTGGCCTTCGACCCTTCCTATACGGGTGAGAGCAGCGGTGAGCCGCGTCGCACGGCTTCGCCCGACATCAACACCGAAGACTTCATGGCGGCTGTCGATTTCCTGTCGAAGCAGGACAATGTGGATGCCGACAGGATAGGCATCATCGGCATCTGCGGCTGGGGCGGCATCGCCCTGAACGCTGCCGCAGCCGACACGCGCATCAAAGCCACGGTGGCCTCCACGATGTATGACATGACGCGCGTCAGCGGCAACGGTTACTTCGACGCCGACGACAAGGAAGCCGCCCGCCACGCCGCCCGCGAGACTCTTGCCGGACAGCGCCTGAGCAATCCCGCTGCCATGGCCGGCGGTGTGCCTGACAGCGTACCCGCCGAGGCACCGAAGTTTGTCAGGGACTACTTCGACTACTACAAGACCCCGCGCGGCTATCATGCCCGCAGCGGCAACTCCAACGACGGCTGGCGCATCATCGGCACACAGGCCTACGCCAACAGCCGTTTCCTCTGCTACATCAACGAGATTCGCTCTGCCGTGCTGGTGATGCACGGCGCCGAAGCCCACTCACGCTACTTTGGCGAAGCAGCCTACCGCTATATGGTGGAGGGCAAGGCCGAGGGCTATAAGTTCGTCGGCAGTCCCAATCCCAACCCGGAGAACAAGGAGCTGCTCATCATCCCCGACGCTTCTCATTGCGACCTCTACGACGGCGGTTACGAAGAAAAGGCCGGGCAGGGCCTACCCAAGAACATGATTCCCTGGGATAAGTTGTCCGACTTCTTCACCAAGAACCTGAAGTGATATGATAAGGATTTTTTTCGCTGTTTTAATCATGATGATGACTATGGCAAACATAAACGGTCAGACGCTGACGGAGCGTCAGAAGGGATTGGCAGCCTGCGCCTGCCTGATGGCACAGGGCGACTTGGAGCGCCTGGAGCCTGCCGTGCGCACGGCTCTTGACGGCGGAGCAACCGTCAACGAGCTGAAGGAGGCCTTCTCGCAGCTCTATGCCTACACGGGCTTCCCGCGCTCGCTGAATGCGCTGGGCGTGCTGGGCAGGGTGTTGGGAAACAGGCAGCCCGGCTGGCAGGAAGGCAAGCCCTGGACCCGCCCAGCAGAATGGGACGACGCCCGGAAAGCATACGAACTGGGCACAAAGAATCAGACTCAGCTCTCCGGAAAGCCCTTCAACTACACCTTCTGCCCTCAGGACGACTACTACCTGAAGTCACACCTCTTCGGCGACATCTTTGCCGGCGACCTGCTCTCTGCCGCCGATCGCGAGATTGTGACCGTTGCGGCCCTGAGCGGTCTCGAAGGCGTCGCTCCGCAACTGGCGGCGCACAAACAGGGCGCCGTGAATATGGGTAACTCTCAGCAGTTGGTGGATGAACTCTGCGCTTGGCTTTGCAACGAGGGCTATACCCTGAGCACCAAGTGGCCCAAGGGCGAGCCCAATCCCTACGGCAAGTATTTCATCGGGCAGAGCTATCTGGCCGACGTCGGCGGCGGTGTCATGAACGTCACCTTCGAACCCGGTTGCCGCAACAACTGGCACATCCATCACAAACAGGTGCAGGTGCTCATTTGCGTTGCCGGTCGCGGCTGGTATCAGGAATGGGGCAAAGAACCCATCCCAATGACATCCGGCACCGTCATCGCCGTTCCTGCCGAAGTCAAGCACTGGCACGGAGCACAGAAAGACTCCTGGTTCCAGCATCTGACTTATCACAAGGATGTGCAGGAAGGCGCCTCCAACGAATGGCTGGAGGCCGTGACTGACGATATCTACAGCAATTTGAAATAAGCAGGCAGACTCGGTTTCCGCATCGAACGAACTCTGTGTCCGACACACAAGAAAAAAGCCACCTTCGTGGTGGCTTTCTTCTTTTAACGGTTTCTGCAATTATTCACCGATCATCACTTCTGCGTCTTTCTTCACGGCTCCTGCGTCGCCGCCGCCGAAGACGTTACCGAAGATGGTGGCACCGTTGACGATGTTGACATTGGTCCATACAGAGGTGCCGAACTTCGTGGGATCCAACGACGCATTGCCTCGGCCGGCGCCGAACACATCACCGCCGTAGTGCGCACGACTGTTGACAATCGTACCTATCTGACCACCGATGCTAAGCAGATTCAACGACTGTCGACCGGGGCCGTTTACAGGTTTGCCGGGAATATCAGCCTGGCCCGGCTTGTACGGGTCGTAGCCTTGACCGATATTCGGTGCACCGACAGAACCCAAAGAGCCACCGCCATAGACATTACGATGGACAATGCCGCCCTTGATGTCGACCTCCGAGAATCGGGTCACAGAACCGGAAGATTCACTGAAGTCCTGCTCGTTTTCTTCAATAACGCCGTCGTAGTTGAAGTCATACTGATACTTCGTGATACCGGAACCGCCGCCATAGACATTACCACGGTGCAGCCACTGCGGGTTGAGCGAGCCGTCTCCAAGTTGCAGGTTGCCCAATATTGCCTGGCTGTCGGAATCATAGTCCTTGCCTATCTCACCGTTGTTCAAGGTCACCTTCGCATCGCGGCGCACATGACCGTCCTGACCGCCGCCATAGACTGAAGCATAAATCTTGGGTGCGCCACTGGCTACATAGGTGTTATAATCTTCGTCGTTAGCAAAATCGGCACGTGTCTTACCAATCGTCACATCCGTCTCGTTCACATAGCCGGAGAAGAATGCCGGGCTGTACTCGTAGCGAGGATCATCCGCAATGTTGGGAGCAGCCTCACCGGCACTGCCGCCGAAGACGTTACCGTAAGGCAACTGACCCTTCATGCTCACTTCAGGATTTGTTTCGTCTATGTAACCGACAATACCGCCAAGCACCTTCACCGTGGCCTTACCGCTGCTGAGGAAATAATAAGCATCATCCGGTTTGTTGGAGTCGCTGATTGGGGTCTCCGGATTATAAGAACTTGTCCACAGATTACCAGTGATGGTCTCACCATAGCCTGCCGGGAAGTAGTCGTCGGCACCGCCGGAGTAGTTACCCTTACCGACAGAGCCCATGTTACCGCCGCCATAGACATTACGCCCTACACGACCGCCGTTCATGGTGACGAAGGTGTTACCCATCACCTTACCGGCAATGAGGCTGTAAATCTTGGCATCATAAGTGCCACCGCCACCAATCTTATTCAGCGTCTTGGTGTACGTACCGTTACCCTTACCGGCACCGTAGAGCGAGTGACCGATCAAACCCTCGTTCAGTGTCACCGTGGTGTTGCCATAGACGTAACCGTTCTCACCGCTACCGTGTACGGAGCCGGTGATGCACTGCTTGGTGAAGTCATTTTGGATGGCAGCCTCACTCGGCATGTCAATGGTTGAAGGATAGGTGATATTCACCTCCGTCTCGTTGGTCCATGCCAGGTGCGCCATCTTATAGCGGTCGCCGGCCTCACCACGCGAGCTGCCATAGACATCACCGCCGTCTAACTGATAAGTACCAATATGACCACCGGTGACATTTACTGTAGCCTTACCAGTGCCTGGCTGGAACTCGAACTTATACGGCCAACTGAGGGCGAAACTTGTCGTTTCTGAGTCATGCTTGGCAACGCCTGTTGTATCAGCCGCATTCGTTATCGTACCTACCGATGCCATAGCACCGCCGCCATAGACAGAACGTCCGATGTGGCCACCATAGATATTGACAAAGGTGTTGCCGGCTACCATACCCGACTTCGGGTTCCAGAAATCTACACCGTCAATCTTATAGGTGTCCGAACCGCTACCGGCACCATATACGTTACCACGGTTAAGCTGAGCTTTGGCTCTAACTGTTTCGTTCGTACCGAAATTATACCAAGGATCCTCCGTATCCGTAACACCGATGGTACCGCTATAGACATTCACCGTAGCACTCTCGTCGTTGTGACCGTTCTCACCGCCGCCATAGACAGAGGCTTTGATGAGTGGCGTGTTCAGCGTTGTACCAGATCCATCTGTACCGATGGTAACAACGGATTTGTTCACCCATGCCAACTTGTCGTAGGGATCCATTTTTGGAGAACCCGTAGGCTCCGTCAAGTCACCGCGTGACGAACCGAACACGAGACCGTTGTCACGTCCGCTGATACCGATGGTACCGCCCGTGATAGTGACTGTTGCCGTACCAGTAGGCGTTTTCTCCGGGTCAGGCGACGCAGGATTGATGACTGTTCCATCGGTGTATTTCCAATCGTAAGGAATACCGGGATAAGGAATGTATGACGGATGTCCGGCACCGTCGGAAACACTGAAGTCACCTACAGAAGCCAGTGCGCCACCACCATATACATTATGGTAGACGTTACCGCCACTGATAGTAACGTTCGTATTACCCTTGACCTGTCCGGCCTCGGTGTGACCAAGAATACCCTTACCGCCACCATAGACATTACCCATCGTGGCGCCTCCGAACAGCACGTAGCCGGCATCCAGGTCGCTCTTAGACTTCACCTCATTACGACCTATCTCACCGCCACTGACGGTGACAGTAGTGTTGCCATCGACGATAGCCATCTCACCGCCGCCGAAGACGCTGGCACGCACCTCTGTCTTCTCACCGCTCATGGTGACAGTGGTGTTACCGCCCACTTCGCCGCCATGGCGCTTTGTCACTTCATCGTGCTCCTTCATACCCATACCACCGCCATAGACGCTGCCGAAAGTGTACTGAACAGCCGTCCTTGCTGCAGTCGGTTCCCAAGAAACAGTGGTCTTCTCCGGCGTTTCTCCTGTCACCTCGGTTCCTATAGTACCACCTGTGACGGATATCGTCGCGTTACCGCCCTGGACAATAGTCGGATTGGTAGGAGAATCAGTATAAGGTGTCACAGCACCCAGCTCTCCACCGCCATAGACATTGCCCATAATCCAGGTGTTTTCGCCACTGACGGTAAGGTTGGTGCTCTTGACATTACCCAGCTTCCACCAATCGACATCAGTGATTGGATCCGTGCCGTTCAATTGGTAGTAACGTCCCATGCCTCCGGCATAGACATTACCGCCCTTGGTGTGTGTCAGTCTGCCGTTAGAAGTATCATACTCTGTATAAGGAACATGGTGAGTATCCTTCCAACTGGTCCAGTCTCCAGCAGTCCAACTGCCAAAGGCGTTTCCACTGACAGGACCGTTTCCTGAAGGAACGGCAAACTCATGCGCATTACCGATAGTTCCGCCAGTGATATTCATGATGACGTATCCACGCTTGAAGTTGGCAACAGGAGTAGTTCCGTCATCAGCGTAATTATCAGGACGCATGGTTCCATACTTATCAGTCTCTGTTTCCTCATACAGACCGTAACCCACAGAGCCCAGACGACCGCCGCCATAGACAGAACCCAACATCGTACCGCCCGTGATGTTCAGCGTCACGCTTCCTGCCACATTACCGGCGGTATATGAATCACCAGCGAAACCGCGACCGCCACCGAAGACGTTACCGTCCACATACGATGTGCCCCATGTACCAATCATGGCACCGTCGTTGATGTTCATTGCCACATTACGCATGACGCGACCATCCTCACCGCCGCCGAAGGCAGAGCCATATATCCATCCGCCAGAAATATTTATCTCTACATCGTTTACATTGGTCTGTTTGTTGAACAATATACGCGGGTCACCCTTACCTGCACCGAACAGATAACAAGTCACGGGGTGAGCAGAAATCTGACCCAGAGTACGCGGCACACCGATAGTACCACCTGTCATGTTGATGGTACACTTACCTGTGGTCTTGCCGGTAGTAGCATCGTCATCTCTACCTACATTGGTCAACTCGTTACCGCCATAGACATTGGTCAGGACATGTCCGCCCTTGATTTCCACCAAGATGTTGCCACCGACATCACCGGCCTTCCAATCCCATGTACCAGCTCTATATGGGAAGTAACCGGATCCGCCACCGAAGACATTGCCATAGAAAGTACTGCCGTTATCTGCAATAAGGCGACCGCCCTTGGAATCATAGCCAGCTGTGCCGGCAAATATATCGTGGGGAGCATATTTATCAGGATCTGTAGCCTGTCCATACTCCCAACTTGCACATTCAGGCAGAGAATTTTCATAGCCTGCGACACCTTCAAGTTTACCTGCTGCCCACTCTGTTGAGGTATAACGGCGGTTCAGACTATATCTCTCAGTTCTTGGCAAATACTCACCGGCAGCATTCATCTGCACATAACCGTTACCAATCTGGCAATCGCCTTCTATCGTGACATGTGTATCATGCTGCACAAATCCTTGCTCAGAACCGCCAAAGACATCACCCTTCACGAAAGCATTTCCACCAATAGTCACCTCTGTTTGAGTCGTCAAGCCCAAAGACGCTATGAATTTAAGGTAATCAGCTTCCGACGTAAACCCTGCCATAGTATTTCCGTTTGTCATGTGTCGTGCTTCCGTATAATCAGCTACAGGCATCGCGCCCTTACCGGCGCCGAAGACATGACCTGAGTTATCAGGCTGATCATTAGCAACGATATTTCCGCTTCCATCCACATGGAACATCGTCATGTTGTCAGGACCGATTTCGGCATTGTCTAGGACTGTGACGAAACAGTTTCCGCTTGTTTCGGATACCAATGAAGTTGGTAATCCGTCCGAACCGATTGAATATCTGCCTACCGAGGCTATCTCGCCACCGCCATATACACTTTCTCCAACCTTTGCAAAGCCCTGAATGGTGACAGTACTGTTACCACGTACCAGCGCAGAGTAGCCATGAGTCTCAACACCCTTACCGGCACCGAATACGCTACCCCAGATAGTTGGTTTGAACTTGGTATTATCTATAGTTTCACCTTCCTTTGGTGTCACACCGATGGTGACGACCGTGTTCTTTTCTACACGGCCTACTTCACCGCCGCCATAGACGTTACCAGTACCCACTTTAAGTGTCTTGGATCCCTCTTCGCCTTCAAGAGTTCCCACGGTACCGTTAGCTATTATGACGCTTGTTCCACCAACAGGGTTGGTAAGACCTTCGCCGTCAACGCCCACCATAGCAGACTCACAGAAGAAGGCATCCGTACCACTCTCAAGGGCTTCACCCTCACCGCCACCGAATACGTTACCGGTAATCGTAGCAGCATTGCGGGCAGGAGCAGGTTTGTCATCTACCGTACCAGACGTTGTGGTCTCACCTTCCGTTTTGGTCCAATCCCACTTCCCTGTTTCAGAGTTGTAGGTATAGACCTTACCGTCAGCATCTGTGGTTTCTCTCTTACCGATAAAGCTCAACCATTCACCGGTGCCAATCTCCACATCCGTATCGCCTTGCACGTCGCCCTTGTAACCGCCGCCGTAGACGGAGCCGACAGTACCTCTCCGAAGAATAGCCTTACCGTCTTTCAGCTCTTTTACATAGTATGAACAATCCACACCATGATCTATAACGGGGTGATAACCTTCCTCAAAAGCATCTGGGTCTTTTGTTACATACTTGGCTGTTACAAAGCCTTCCTCCATGTTCACATTGACAGACGGACTACCAATCATCTTAGCATTATAGCCGCCGCCATAAATCTTACCAATCCTCGTGGCAGAGATAATATTAATTTGCGGGTCTCGTTGAACAGTAATCTTTGCTTTCTCTGAAGCGTCCAAAGCATCGTATTGAGTCTTTGTACGCGCAGAACCATCATCATTATAACCATAAATAGAGTAATCTGCGTTATAACCACCACCATACAGATTGTCAATGATAATGGGCTTACAGCCCTCCTCATGTACATTAATCGTGATGGAGCCATAGATTTTTCCTCTTGTATTATTACCACCGTATATCGCACCATAATGGCCATTGGTGATATCAATCACAACATCGCTATATACGTTAGCGTTCTCTGATCCACCATAGATAGCCTCCTGATAATCTACGCAACTGCCATTAATCTTTGCTTCACCATCAGTATCGGCATTCTTTCCTGCAGGATAGGAGGCGTCAATTTGCAGCGTACATACTCCTGCATCCTCTGTATTGGTAATCGCAGATTTTCTGACATTACCCTTCATGTTACTGCCTCCATAGGTTGTATGAACATATCCACCGGTAACATTCAGTTCGACAGTACCCTTTCCATAGTGGTAACTTGTGTTGGCACGACGCTCTTCCGGGGTATCTGCATCATCATTTGCAACAGCAGGATAAGGATTTGCTTTTGTTCCTGTTGTTGGGTCACCCGACTTGTCTGAATGGAACGTTGCTTTATATCCTACGTTGGCGCCAAGGTTCTTATACCACTTACCACCTGTCTCATAGTCATCCTTACCGTTACCACCACCGAACGCCTCATGAATTTCGTAGGCTTCATTGATTCTGACAAGATTTGCAGGAGTGGAGGCAGCATTACCGCCACCATATACCTGCTTGATACTTGTGAGAGCACAACCGTCGATGATAACATCAGTATTCTCGTTGGGGTCGGTAGGCTCATACATAGCCAAATCACCACCGCCATAGACAGCCAGCACATCGTATTTCTTGTCGGCAATGGCTTCTATCATATTGGCAAGAGCTGTTTCCTTTTCATCTTCAGTTCCTCCACCACCTAAAACATCCGTATATGCAGTAACATCGGTTCCAGTTGCCGCAGCAAGTGTTGTAAGGCCAGAATAGTTCGTAATACTATATCCACCTTCCATACTCTCGAACTTCGCATACTTACCGCCTTCGGGAACTATCTTTGCTGTGCCCTTATGCTGCGTAGCATAGACATGTACGAGGGCATGGCCCTTCGGCGTACCGTTCAAGTCGTTACAGCCGAACACCTTTTCCACCATACATCCGCTATTGCCGGCACCCTTGCCTTCATTCAGTTTCACGGTCGTGTTGCCACCGATGTTGGCAGCGATGTCTGTTGTACCCTGACCGCCGCCGTAAGCATTGTGGGCAATCGTGCCGCCTTTCAGGTTCACCTCGGTGTCCTTCCAGACGATACCGCCCTTGGCGCCGCCATAGACATTGCCGGCAATGTCGCCGCCGTTGATGTTGACCTGTGTCCACAGGACGGTGGCATAGTTGTCCGGCGATTCATCTGCTGCGAAGTCATTACCGCGGCTGGCGCCATAGACGCAACCGCCATACTGATGGCTTTCGTAGTCTGCCGTTCGTCCGATAGTGCCGCCATTAATATTGACAAGGCACTGCGACCAGGTAGAAGCAGCATAATCCTTCTTCGGGTCCGGGTCAAGTTTTGGAGGACCGACAGAGGACAGGGCTCCGCCGCCATACACATTATTGTATATCGTACCGCCATTGATGTCTACCGTCGTATTGCGGGTCACCGAACCGGAGGACATGCCATGGTTGGCACCGTCCCACAAGCCCAGACCGGAACCGGAGCCATAGACATTACCGCGATGATAACGCTGGTAATCCGGGTTTGCAGCTAAATCTGACTCGGCATAGGTCTGACCGATGGTGCCGTTGTTAATAATGACACGAGCACTGCCGCGCACGTGACCGTCACGACCGCCACCAAAGACTTGGCTGAAGATGCGCGGACCGCCGGATTCTGTACCAATGGTAACCTCTGTCTCGTTAACATAGCCTAAGTAGAAATTTGGGGCATATTCATAGCGCGGGTCAAACATAATATCTTGAGCAGCCTGACCGCGACTGCCACCGAAGACCATACCCGTAGGAGTAGCCTTACTCGGGTCACCGCCCACTGTGCCGTATGTGCCGTTCAGTGTACCTATGGTACCACCCTTAATTTCAACCGTGGCCTTACCGCTGCTGAGGAAGGCAAGGCTATTGGCATTTCCACCATCCCACAGAGTCTTGTCGGCAGTTCCTGTATTCCCGTTCAGCGTCTCACCATAACCCGCAGGGAAGTAGTCGTCGGCACCGCCGGCATAGTTACCCTTACCAACGGAACCGAGGTATCCGCCGCCATAGATATTGTTCAACACATGACCGTCTGCCATGGTAACTTTTGTGTTGCCATATACCTTACCGGCTGTCCAGCTGTAGAGGTCATCTGTGGTATTTTTATAATCATCCGGGTCGGGGGTGCTGTCATCTCTTAAATAACCCTTGTAGGTGCTGATACCCTTACCGGCGCCATAGACACTCAGACCTATCAGACCGCCGGTGATATTAACCTCGGCGTTGTCATATACGTGACCGTCCTCGCCACCACCATAGACCGCACCCATGATGCAATTTGCCTCAGCACCGATGTTCGTGCTGTTCTTGCCTGATGGAGTGGCAAAATTGATATTTACTTTTGTCTCTTTGACATTGGCACAGAACGCCTCTGTATAACGATGGTCGGAAATGCTGGTAATACCGAATTCCACCTTTCCCTTACTGCCGCCGAACACGTAGCCAGTACCGTCGTCCCAGGTGGTGCTACCAATATGACCACCGGTGATGTTCACGGTAGTCTTACCGCCTATCGTTTTTCCACCGACAGCGTCATCGTTCGGAGCAGCAGCATGGTAGGTGAACTCATATGGCCAACTGAGGCCGAAGCCGTCCGTCAGACTTTCATGCTTCGGCATGTTCGTGAAGTTTCCGTCTTTGTCACTGACGAAGTCTATCAGACCGACGGATGCCAGTTCACCACCGCCATAGACATTTTGGCCAATCGTACCGCCTTCGACATTCACAATGGTATTACCCGAAACTGCACCATTCCAAAGCATCGGTGTGAACGAGTAATACAGATTAGCATAACCACCAACCTCGATTGTCGTTTTGTGCTGGTAATCATCGCTGCCTTTTCCTCCACCATAGACGCTGCCCCTGATGTCGGCACTTCCGGAAATCGTCACTTTGGCCTGGTTACGCACAATACCGTATTCAGCACCGCCATAGACATTCTTCTTAATCGTACCGCCACTGATATTGACCGTAGTAGTCTTCGAAGTCGCTATCTTAGGCCACAATTCGTTAAAATCTCCATTGAGCTTCGTGTTACGTCCCATGCCGGCACCAAAGACATTGCCGCCATATTGAGCTCCCACAACGTCGTTACCAATAGTACCACCGCTAATGTTGACAGTGATATGACCGTGTGTTATAGGATTGCCTTCTTTATCATCTACCAACTGACCGTAGGAAGGATCGTCGGCAGGTGTAAAGTCAATACCTACCGATGCCAGACGGCCACCGCCGTAGATAGAGCCCAGCATCGTACCGTCAGTTATATTCACTTCAGTATTTCCGCCAGTGCTACCGGCTGTCAGCGCCAGACCGCTGAAACCACGACCGCCGCCGAAGATGTTACCATCGACGTATGAGGTTCCCGTAGTACCAATCTTCAGACCACATGGGGCAGGGAATATCTCACCCTCGTCGGTCTTGTCGCCGTCACCATTGAGGTCAATATTTCCACCAATGTTTACCTTTGCGTTGCCCAGCACGTGACCGTCCTCACCGCCACCGAATACGGAACCGAAGATACGGGCCGTGCCGCTGACGTTGACTTCCGTCTCCTGTACGTTGGTCCAAGTGTTGAAGTGCGTGCGCTGGTCACCCTTACCGGCTCCGAAGAGGTAACAGGTGACGGGATGCTTCGTTGCATCTTCATCTGTACGAGGCACACCAAGCGTACCGCCCACCATGTTGATGGTACACTTACCGGTGCCTTCAGCATGTACGATATTGCCATCAACCCTGCTATATGTTCCGACATCGGTCGTCTCGTTACCACCATATACAGAGGTCAGGATATGACCGCCCGTGATATCTATCACCGTGTTACCATATACCTGTCCGGCAGAGCGAAGCCACTCGTGACTGCCGTCTGCTTTCTTATACGGGAAGTAACCGGAGCCACCACCGAACACATTACCATAGTAGGTGTGACCGTCAGTGCCTTCGAGACCGGCATCATCGCCTCCATACGGATCATAAGGCCAATACGGAGATTTAAAATCCCAGCTTGCACATTCAGCGTATTTTGCAGGATCTTCATCAGCCCAATCGTAAGGATGAGCGACGTATGGGTTTTCTGCCGTACCGGCACCTGTCACTTTTCCTTCACCGCAACCAATCTGGCAGTCCCCTTCAATGGTGACATGAGTATCATTCGCCACACGACCGTTCTCACCGCCGCCATAGACAGAGGCCATGATGAAGGCTGTACCACCGACAGTTACATCCGTTTCCTTCACAAAGGTACGGAAATCGGCATCCTTGTCCGTAGCAGGGTCTTCTACCTCACCTCGACCGGCACCGAATACGAAGCCATAGTCAACAGGTGCTGTATCATCACCGGCTTTAATAAAGTGACGTCCCGTGTTCTTCATACCGCCGTCTGCTAACGCTGTTTCTGCGGGACCAACCTGACCACCGGTGACAACAACGGTACATTTACCGGTGTTTGCTTTATAATTGACAATCTTGCCGATACATCCTGCGTGAGCCTCAGCACCGGTATGATATACGACGTTACCTTCACCGTCAGCAGCAGTTCCTACAGAACCCATCAATCCACCGCCATACACGCCGTCGAAGACATAGCCGCCTGCCATAGTAACATTGGTGTTGCCGAGCACATCAGCAGCACTACCGCCGCCGTAAACGCTACCATTCTCGACAGTAACCTTTGCTGAGCCTTCTGCAACTGGATCATAAGTTCCTTCACCAGTCTTGTTGGCACAGATATAAACCTCAGCGTTGCGAGTAACACCCGCCTCTTTACCGCCACCGAATACGTCACCCGTGATATGTACACCGAGAGGTGTTTCGGATGTGTATTTAATATGAATGTCCGGTGTGATATTCTTACCGTCTTCAACATCTAACGGGACGCCGTTCTCATCAATAATCTTACCTTTATTTGGTCCTTCTTCGGTCACACGTGCCATGATTTTCACGTCGTCCGACGAGCCGATGTTTACGGTAGAAGTTCCTTTAACCAGACCCATATTACCGCCACCGTACACGTTGCCGATGGTGCCGATAGCATCATCTATGGTACATGATATGAAGCCATCTACCGGAGCACTCTTACCGGATATATTAGGTATATAGCTGAACTCTTGAGGAATCGTCACGGGCAGACCGGCCTTACAACCTTTTATCATGTTGATATTAACCTCGGTGTCAGCATCGGTCTCAGCCATAAAGCTACCGCCATAAATATTGTCGATGCGGGTAGCGGATTTGACATTTACCGTAATTTTGCCATGGGTTCCGATTGGAACTTCTTCACCCTCATTGTTCGTTTTTGTTCCGGGATAAGGTGCTTCATTACCGCCACCTATAAGGCTTTGGATAATAATCGGATTACAGCCATTAGTCTCTTCGATATCCACAGTGATATTGCCCTCGATACCGCCACGTGCATCGTTACCGCCATACACATTCTTCAGAATTCCGCTGGTGATGGTCAGATGTACATCACCATGAACATGAGCATTGTAGGAACCGCCATGAACATAGTCTATCGCACTCTCCGAACATGCAGCCAGGACGATGTTTACAGAACTTACATCACCCTTGTTGCCGGCACCATAAAGTCTGGTAATGTGCAACGGGCAACCGCCTAATAATTGTTTGGTTACGGCATTCGTATTACCACAACTTCCCTTGGCATCACCGCCACCAAAGACCTGACCGATTTTACCACCTTGACAGACGATTGAAGCCAAACCGATGACGATGGCACCTTCGTTCTCGTACCAAATGCCGTCATCCTTCTTGATGGGCTTGTCACCGTTACCGCCACCAAAGGCATAACCGATATCGTATGCTCCGTTAATCAACACATCCGTCTCGGGAACAACAGCAGAGTTGCCGCCGCCATAGACCTTCTCAATACTTGTCTCATTACAACCATCGATAATCACATGACACTTCTTGCCGTCAGCAGGCATATAGTCAGCCTGGTTACCGCCGCCGTATACCGACTGTATCTCATAAGAATATTTTCTGTCTGAGGATCCATGACCGGGAATAATATTGTAGTCGTTATCCAACTGGCGAGTGGAATATACGTGAACTGTTACTTCACCCGTAGGTGTACCATTATGGTTATTACCGCCAAAGACACGGCCGGAAACCGGTGTGGGTATAACCGTTCCTCCTATATTAGGATTCTCTATCAGCTGGATGAATGCCACACCCTTTGCCGGGTCTGTAACGCCCTGATTAACCGTTACGGTGACATCGCCATATACGTTGGCGGCAACGGCGGAACTTCCGAGACCACCACCGTAAACATTACCAACGAGTCCGCCTGTCAGATTGACCGTAGTCTTATATGTGGTACCTGTACTGGGGTCATTCTTACCCGTCGCCCAATCACCAACAACAGCCTTCTTGTAGTAGGTCGTTCCAGCATCAGCCGTCGTAGTACTGTTTGTTATTTTGGTATAAACGTCTCCCGACTTCGTATAATAGCCGGCTACAGGAGCTCCGGAAAGTCTTTCGTAATAAACAACACCTTCTTGAGCCGTGCCGGCAGCCTCGACATAAGTTCCCGACCCGCTATCGTATGTATAGAGTCCTGCGACAGAAGCTCCTATAACCACTTCTATTACCCTATAAGTTACTGTTGCGAGACCTGTCACCACAACATAGGTCGTTGCACTGCCTGGAGTGTTCCAGTTATCGGTATTGGTGTTGGCCAAAGCACCGCCGCCATAGACGTCGTTCTTGACGACACCGCCGCTGACGTTGACGGCAACGCTACCCTTGACAGTACCTAACTGACCACCACCGAAGGCACTCTGCCAGATAGTACCACCACTAATGTTCAACGTGGTGTTACCAACAGTAGCAAAACCTTCTTCCATGTCATCATATCCACGAGAAGCAGCATAGACGTAACCACCACCGCTGCCGTCAGCACCAATCTCAGACTTTCCACTGATATTCACAGTAGTTCCACCAGTTACTGAACCCATGGCACCACCACCATAGACATTGCGAACCACATGACCACCATCGATAGTCACCGTGGTGGTTCCAGCAACAATACCTGCTGTTAGGTTATAGTGCTCTTCACTGGCATCTTTTACTCCGTTGCTATTGGCATCAATCCAGTACTTGTCCGTACCGCAACCACCGCCATAGACGTTGCCACGATAAGCATAGGCAGCACCACCATCGATGCTGGTATCTGTTATACCTACCATACCGCTATGAATTTCGACGGCAGCATTACGATAGGTGTGACCGTTCTCACCACTACCATACACAGAACCCTTAATCTGAGGATTTGCGGTTTCATTGTTGCCAATGATGACATGTGTATCATAGACCCATGCCAGCTTGTCCTGGATTTCACCTGGCTTACCCACATTACCTCGTGAGGAACCAAAGATCATACCATTCTCATGACCGTCTGTACCGATGGTACCGCCTAAGATGGTAATGTTAGCTACACCGCCGGAGGTATATCCGGTAATCACATTATTGCCATCATAGGTGAACGTTCCTACCGAGCCATTGGCACCGCCACCATATATATTATGCAGGACAGAACCTCCATTAACGGTGATATTTGTGTTGCCCTTGATGATACCTGCCTGCTGAACGGCTTGAGTTTCCGTCATCTTACTGGTGTCTTCTGTACCGAAGCCGCCGCCATAGATGTTGCCATAGATAGCGGCACCCTCTCCTTCTGTTCCGATGGTGCCGCTGTTAAGCACGATATCAGTGTTACCGGTTACGCCTGCCAACTCACCACCACCATAGACAGATTTCTTGATGGCCACCACATGACCTTCGACATTGTCACCAATCGTGATGTGCGGATTAGCTGTAACCACGGCTGTCAGACCGAGACCACCGCCAAAGACATTTTCATTAACAGTACCGTTGATGATGTTCACGGCAGGATAATTGGAAGTGCTCTCTGTTGGTGTATAAGCAGCCTGATTGCCACCGCCATATACGCTATGGTTAACAGTACCGCCATTGATATCGACCGTTACTGTATTCTTAGGAGTACCCAAGTAGTTGTTACAACCAAACACTTTTTCAACAACAGTATTTGTTGTACTGCCCTTCTCCATTGTCACAGTAACAGGACCATAGACGTCTGCAGCAACATCTGCATGACCCTCGCCTAAACTTGCCAAGTCACCCAGACCTCCTCCGTAGATATTACCGGTAATGGAGCCGCCATAGAAGTTAACGTGTGTCGTCTTACCCTCCGTAGCGGTTTCTACGCTTTCTTCCAAATGAGAATTCACCTTACCTTGGGCACTGCCGCCATAGACGTCACCGGTGATGTTTGCATAACCTTCGTAATCATATGATGCAGGCTGACCTTCTTCTGCAGTATTGGTCCTCTTACCGATGTTCACGATGACATCGCCTGTCACATGGGTTGTTGCACCATAGCCGCCGCCAAAGATATCACCCTCAATAATAACAGAGGGATCCTCGCCTATTCTCTGGTCCTTAGTACCGATATGCAGCGTGGTGTTACCGTCGACGTCAGCAGAATAGCCACCACCATAGATACCGGCTGATGGCATATCTATATATTCATCATTAGTCGGGCTGAGATAGGTGCCGTCAGAAGAACTGGTATAAGTACCTTTGGTGATATGGACACCTTCATCTTCGTTCAACACCAGCTCGGTACCAACCTCAACAAGGGTGTTACCTGTCACATCGGCCTCGCCACCACCGCCAAAGATCTGGCCAACCTTACCAATTGTTGACTGTTTGACGCCATTGATGATACCTTTCATCAGGTTGACATCGACATGGGTATTACCTATTACTTTAGCCGTTTCACCCATACCGCCGCCAAATACCTTACCGACAGAAGTACATGCCACGACATTTACCTGAATTGCAGCTCGTCCTTCTGTCTCCTGGTCAAAGTACAACGTTCCATCAGTGTTGGGAGTCCATTTTCCTGTTTCTCCATCTTTTGTACATCCATAGACAGAGTATGGAGCTTGGTTACCGCCACCATAGACTTCACCGATGACAAGAGGTTTACATCCGTCCTCATAGATGTTGACCGTGATCGAGCCCATGATGTTACCGCCCTTGTTGTTACCACCAAAGACACGTCCGAACTTGCCGCTGGTCACAGTCAGTGTGACATTACCTTCAATGATAGCTTCCTCGGCACCACCATAGACGGCCTCCACAAATTCATCCGGCAAACATTCCAAGGTGATGTTCACATCGCCCTTGACGTCAGCATGGCTGCCGGCACCATAGATTTCACCGACATACAGGTCTGTACAGCAGTCGCCGGTTACAACTTCACCTTGCTTTTTTGTGCTGACGTCTGTGCCGCCACGGACATCACCCTTGGTGTTACTGCCGCCATAGACATTGTTGATATAACCGCCAAGGAGTTTTGTCACAGCCTTACCAGTACCATAGTCGGTAGGTGTCTCACCGTCTTTGTAGATACCAATGTTTGCTCCAGGGTTGCCATCACCAGAACCATTACCGCCGCCATACAACGTGTTGATGATGTATGAACCCTTCACGGTTACATCTGTAGCAGGCACGGCAGCGGCATTACCGCCGCCATAGACATATTCTATACTGGTCTTCTGACAGCCTTCAATCAACACCTTAGCTGTAGCAGCTGCAATCTTTGCAGGATTACCTTCTACAGCAGGGTCCAAACATGCATCAGTTGGAACATAGTCAGCCATATTACCACCACCATAGACGGCTTGTACGTCGTAGGTGGTTCGTGAGGTACGAGGCGCTTCAGTATTTTCTTTGTATTCATTACTGGTGAAATTCGTTGTCCGCTTCACATGTACCAAGACATGTCCCTTTGGAGTACCATTGATATTGTTAGCACCAAAGACTTGCTTCACTTTCGCACCGTCGAGGGTGACCGTTACGTCACCACCAACGTATGCCGGTGTCTCAGCACTACCTAAGGCGCCACCGTAGGCATAACCATTGATAGTGCCGGCGTAGAGGTTGACGCTTGTCGTCTTGGTAGCGTCGAACACAAGTTCACTTTCGGGTTTGCTGGCATTCGTATTACCCAATTCGCCACCGCCATAGACATGACCATGGATGGTTGCACCAGTAGCTACATTCTGTCCTTCTTCTCCAACGTTCACCGTCACATTGCCGTTGACCAGTGTAGGAGCACCCTTACCACCGCCAAAGACCACATCTTTGTTTGGGTTCTCGGAATCGCCTACCGTACCGCCAATCAGCGTCACCGTAGCATCCTGCTGCAATACACCATTGACGTTACTGCCGCCATAGACAGCCTTTTTCACCGCGCCGCCCTCCATGTTGACGGTCGTCGCGCCGAAGTTCTTGGCTACGATGGCTTCCTTGGCTTCCTGTGCTTCTATTCCGTGTTCGGGATCAGCTGCAACAGCCTCTGCGGCCTCTTGTCCCAAACCGCCGCCAAACACACTGCCTGTGACGGTGCCGCCATTGATGTTGACCGTCGTTGTCTTATCATATTTCCCGGTTTCGGTATTCTGAGTCGTATTCACTGCACCAAATGCCGAACCGCCATAAACGTTGTGTACGGACAGAGGCTTTTCTGCGTTTCCCTTCGGACCGATATTCACTTCCACATTACCGCCGACCACCGTCGTCTGACCCTTACCGCCGCCATAAATATCCTGACTCACGGTTCCGTTGGTCATATCCACCTCGGTGCTGCCATCCACGTCGGCGGTATTACCACCGCCATAGACATAGCTAATGGTCGGAGTCTCATTGTTGTCGTTCTTCTCAATCGTCACCTTGGTATTACCTGTTGCCGTAGCGCTGGCGCTGATGGCCGACTCGTCGCCGCCGCCAAAGACATTGCCTGCAACAGAGGTATTACCCTTGATGGTCAAGTCGGTTTCGCCCACCTGGCCCAGTGTAGTCAAGTCGGCACCGGTTATGACATAATTCTTGCCACCTTCTGTTACGAAGCCATCTCCACCTTCTGCCGGCAGGTTGTCTACATGCTTCCATTTATAGTGGGTCGTATCGGAGAACACACCCGGCTCAAACATACCGGTATTCGAGTTGTAGGACGGATTTTTGCTTAAACCTGTTCCCTTATTGCGCACAGGGACCTCAGGTACGTTGGCAGAATAACCGCCGCCGAACACATTGCCGAGAACAGTACAACCGTCAAGCACCGATGTCGCTTTCCCCACAACCTTACCCAAGCTGCCACCGCCATAGTAACTGCCTTTGACGGTACATCCCTTCAGTGTTGATGACACATTATCACACTGTGCCAAAGAGAAGGAGGCAAACTTCACATACATACGGGCACCTGTCTTACCAGTTGACCATACGAAGAACTCGTAGTCAAAGTCAGTACCTACACCAGGACCTTTCTTACCATAAGTGCTGATAGAAGTAGATTGTCCATTGTAATATTTACCACGTTCACTTTGATAAGGAGTGCTGTTGAAATTGTAAGTTGTGGCATCGCTATATTTCTGTCTTGAATAAGAAACACCTCCATAGCCGGCACCGAAATACTCATCGAAGACACATCCCTCAGCAGTGGTAGTCACAGCCTTGCCTGTAGTCATGTTGCCGAACTTCGGACCACCGCAGAAGAGCTTGACATAGCTGTTATAAATATCGGTGGTGACGGTTCCTGTAATAGGCTTTGCATCATTGATGCCGCCACCGAAGAATGCGTCAATATCCGCATCGTAAATCTGCCAACGCACACTGCCGTTGATTTGTTCCAACGATGCTCCAGCCGCCTCCTTGAAATAACCGCCGCTGATATAGCATTCGGCATTGTCTGTCCTGACGTCAGCATTGGCGTTGTAGGTTCCGGTAAGGTAGAAGCCGTCATAATCGCCGCCAGTGACAGATACCGGAATATGAGGAGTGGACTTACTTCCGTCACTGTGGGTTCCCAGTCCAAACGATTGGATATGGACATTGCCACCCACATGGATGTAGTTGGTCATGCCTGTGACAGCAGTCCTTTGAGTCGAAACGAATTGTTCAAAGTCTCCACCCAGCAAGATTAAGGGAGAATTGGCAGCTTTCGTCACACCATCCAGATTCTCGTACTCCACCTGGTTAGAATATACCAAACAGGTATTGGTGGTCTCAAACCATCCTTTGGTCTTAAAAATGGTGAAATTAAGGATGTCGTTTACTCCATTTGGCTTTTGCGCCTGACAAGTACCCGGGATGTTCAGGAAGTCAAAACGGATAGGGGCAATCGGCTGACGTCCATTATGATTGTATATCATGCTGTAGTCCGGCTCGTTGTCGTGGTCCAAATCTGCCGACATGACGGTGAAGGGCACGTCCCCGGCTGGCGGCAACTTGCCATGGTGGAGGTTTCCTACCAGCACTATGGCAAGGTCATAGACCGAAGAGGAACTTTTACCTTCAATAGCAGCACTGATGGATTTATACACCGTTTGCTCGCTGCCGTTAATCGTAATCTTCCCTGTCGGGAACTGTTTGCCCAACCGAGTCACGCTCTGAGCTTCGTAACTGGTATTATACACTACATCCAGATACTCATCTGCCACGTAGGCCGCCGTGGCCCAATGGGGTTGGATGTAGATATCGGTGACGCCATAGGGCACATCGAAATAGGCGCCCTGGGAGAATACACGTCCTGTCTGACTAAAGAGATCTTTATTGGTACAGTTGCGGTCGGCAAAGTTATAACCGCCAAATACGTCGGCAGGATTGTATGTACCTGGGGTGCCACCTTCCATACCGGTAATCTCCCAGCCCGTCACGACTTGATAGTCGGTATAGTTGCCCTCACCTACATCATTGAAGTAAGGCAACTGAATCTTGTCGTAGTTGTAGTTGTAGCGTTCGAAGTCCTTATCGGTACGCTCTATCTCGAGCGATGTAGTGGTAATACCGGTGCCGGTGAGATGCACCGTCAAAGTCTTACCCAGCTTACCGCCTTTGTTGCGGTCTGCCTCTACGGGTCTGCCATTGGCATCCAATGTGACTGTCGGTGCATTATCCACATCATAGTTGATGATTGAAGGATAGTAACCCTGCGCCTTCAGCACGGGATATTCTTTCGGTGAACCGATACTCCTATCGGCTGTCTCCAACACCCATTTGGCCATATCGCCGGGCTGCACCGGGTTGGTGGAGGTTGACGCATAATATGCCGCCAGCTTCTTATTGCTATTGAGCAACAGGCGATAGAACTCAAAGCGCTTCAGATATTTGTCATCTATAGCCAATGCACTGTTGTACTTAGTAATATGATCTGTCGGCAACTTCTGGTATGCGTAATAGTTAAAGGTGTTCAAACCGCCATGAGTGTTGGCGATATTCAGTCCGCCATAGACCGGCGCACCACCGCCGGTGATGTCGCCGTAGAATGCACAGTTCATCACCATTGTATGTAAGTTGCCAGCAGTGGAGGCATAGTCGTTGTAACCCACAATGCCGCCCTTCTCTGCGCCGCCTGTAATATTGGCATAGCTGTAGCAGTTGACCACATGCGCGTCGCCGTCGAGATGTCCCACGATACCGCCTACATTTCCGGTGGAGGACAGGCTGCCGCCATTCACACCGCAGTTGTAAATGCGGGTCTCGCCACTGGCAGTAGCAACAATCGCACCGGCATGACCGTCTTCGTTGCCGCTGCTGATGCCGGCGCTCTCAATAATCACATTCTTGATGATTGCATCCTTGGCGTAGGCTATGAAAGGTGCGGCGGATACGTCGAAGCTATAGTCTATATTACCCTCGATAGTACCCTTGAAGGGGGCCGTCTTGGTACCGATAGAACCAGAAGCCGTAAAGTCGGCGGCTAAAATATAGCGACCACCCATAGCTTTAATCTGAGAAGAATTGTGAACTACCGTAGGTATTGGCTCCAGATATAATGTCTGGTCGCCGACACCTTTATCTCCGGTCTCTGCGGCCGCTTCCGGCTCTGCAAGTGAAGTGAACCTCTGCATCACCTTGGCATTGTCGAAGCGAGGAACCAGACGCATATTGCCGTTACCATCATCCACCACCATGAAGGTAGCATTGGTAATCTTCATGTTGACTTGGTCAAGACCCACTGCAGACACCCTATCCGACATATTCTGCAAAGATACTGTGGCCGTACCTGCCGGATACGTTCCAGTCCAAGAACTGCTGATGCTTGCACCGTTCGCATTGGTCGTAAAATAACGCAGAGGATTAGAGTAACTTTGAATCTGCATGTTATACGGATCAAAGCCATTGGTCCACCCAGGAACTACCCTATTAACGTAATCCTGCTCTGTCTCTTCTTTTGTTTTGGCGTCTTCCTGGTGTCCGGTATCCGTGGAATAGAGATAACCCATCTCTCTATCGATATTGAAGTTGGGCCTCAGATACCACTGAAGATTATTATCAATATTTTCATAATCAACTGTGGTTTCTTCTAAGGCATCACCGTTGTTCTTGGCATATTTGCCACCCTGCTTTACCAGATACAGAGATGCAGAATTCACGTCATATTCATCTTTTTCTGCATACGCACTGGCATAATCGTCCTTCACATCGTAAGTAACATACCAGTCACGCTCCTTACCGCCAACGAGGGCCTGTGTATCGTAGTCAGGAAGGTTGGGCGGTGTTAAAGGATTTGTAATATCTGCCCTACCCAATTCGTCTGCGGTGTATTCTTCCGAACCATCCGCATTCGTGGCATAGTCTGATACTGTGTATTTATGATAACCGGGAATCTTCGAACCGGTCTTCCAGAAGTGATAGCGCTCCACCATCGGGCTGCTATATTTGTGGAGGTCAGCATAAATGTCTTTACGCTTCGGATCTGTCGGACCGCTGGGTAGCGGCAAACGGGCTATCTCCCATCCGTGCTGGTCGAGCAGGATGAGCATAGGCTTGATTTCCGTCTCTACGAACCTGAAGGTCTCGCCCATGTTAATGGTCTGATAGACATGTTCTTCATTCAGGAATTTCTTACTTGTGGTATGTGCCGTACCGCCACCGCCATCGTTGTTGTGTACCCAAGGAGCGGAATTGGCCCAAGCATTATAAGCATGCCATCCTGTTGGCAATTGGCTCTTCTGGTCAGCAGTCAGCGTCACATTGCGGCCGACCTGCGTCACTTTGGTGGTCAGTTCACCCTGTACTGTGGGGTTGTTCTTCCAATACTGCTCAAAGGAGTTGACGGTGCGTCGCTCTGCGGTTGAGCCGTCAGAGATGGGCTCAACAGTCACCAGTTTCAAGTGACTCAAATCCGTTCCCAACAGCATGTACTCACTACCCTCCGGAAGATTGGTTACAGCAGGATCACTGGCCGCTCCACCATGAGCCAACGGGTTGTTGTTGGTGACACCTGTGACAATCCCGCTATACCCTTCCGGCTTATAGGTGCGCAGATAAGAGTGGAAGTTACGCGTTTCGCTATCGCTGACTTTATAGCTCGTTTGCGTCTGGTATGACGAGACCCTCACATGGTAGGGGTCTAGCACACCCTTGGCAGGCTCCAGATACCACAGCCAACGGGTACGGGTGCTCGCGCCGCTTGACAACTGAGTGTTCCACTGGGCTTCACCATAGACATAGAGCGAAGCATCACCATTGCTATAAGGATAGATAGCCTTAGTAGGAGACTCCGATACACCATCCAGACCATCTTCTTGATTAAAACTGTCACCGTCAACAAATTGAAGCCGGTAGGACTTGCCCACCTTATCCGCCACACCAAGGAGGTTTCTGCCATCCAGGTCAATATCATTCTTTACATCATAGGTGATAAAGACATGTTCTCCCGCTCCAAGTTCAGCAAGACCGCTTAATTCTGTCTGTTCATCCAACAGTGTATAAACACCGGCCGTTTCTTCAAAAGAAGTGTTCCTCCAATAGTGATACGTTGCCAAAGGACTGCTCCATTCGCTTGGTATCTCCATCGTGGCAGAAGTACTTTCCTTAGGACCAAAGATTTGTCTGCCAGTCTTATCAATCAAGTAATAACTGGTAGGAATTTCAACGGTATTAACCCGAACGGTAAAGGATTCACCGCTGGTAAAATTCTTCAGTGTAATGTCATGGTGGTCTCCGTCAACATAGGTGTCACCGGTAAGTACATAAGACTCTCCCCCTGCACCTAAGGTGAATGATGACGAAGCATATATCAAGTTGGTCGTCTTTGCAGAATTCTTCACTAACACATCGTACGGGTCTGGAACATCCCGACCGCCAATATACCACAGATGGGTATTGGTCGTTATGGATGCCTCAGCAGATTCATCGTATTTTACTGTTCCACCATCATCCCAGAGATATTTCCAGGTGTCAGCGGGGTTTTCATATTTAAGGTTCAACGGACGAGCCATCTGCAGATGCAGGAATTTATCGCCCAAATTATCCGTCGAATAAGTCACATAGATGTTGGCATTCCCGTCAGGTGTTGCCGTGATTTTGTGCTCGTTATCAAGTTTGTTGGCATCAAAGTCGCCCTCCATCGTGTAGAAGGTTATCGTCTCGTCAGAGATGTATGGGCTACGCACTTCTTCAGGAATACTGGTGTAACCAGTCAAAGGTGTGCCGACAGATACAGGGTAAGGAATTGTATACTCGGCAGCAATGTTTTTAGCGATATTTACAACTTTATAGGTGTATTTCATCACCTTCTTAGAACCAACTGCAGAATTAAGCATACCATCCTTAACAGCAATGGCCTGGATATTTGTGGTGTTAGACACGGTGAACGGAACGGTATATCTTGTACTTGACGACGTTGGAGTACTGCCGTCGGTAGTATAGTATATTGTTGCACCGTCAGTAGTGGTGGATATGCTCACTTCTTGAGTGGACTCATTGTATGTAATCGTAGGAGTCGCACAGACAAAAGAAGAGGCGTCTTCGAAATACCATTTACTGTTATTGTCACTTACTCCCGCTGTCCAAAGTCCGATGATACCACCAACATCTTTACAACCAGAAGGACCATCACTCCTTGCTTTCGTACCAACTAATTCATTGATATTACCATTTCCTCCTGAAGGACCTGTAACATTCACATATTTTCTGCTATTTTCCTTCTTGGTAATTATTTCGTAGCAACTGCTGCCTTCAACGTAGTTTATTTGAAACTGTGCAGCATTGTCATCGGTAGGTGACGCCTCAAGGTGAAGACGCATACGTCCTTCATTACCATCTGCCATCTTTCTATTATAGGTAAGATACTTACCATCACTGACATGTTTAATGTAGTAATAGTTTGTTTCACCTATCCTCTCGATACTCCATATTGCATTAAGAGCATCATACTCCCCATCTCTACACCGATAGGTGGTCATGAATGGCATACCATTGTCACTATCTGTTGTATAGTATGGAGATGAAGATTGATAATAGGCCCAACTCTTTGTAGGACACAAGTAGAAATTTGTGGTAGTATTGGCAGGGACATAATCTCGGCTGGCAATAAAATATAATCCTGGCCCAAAAGTCTGTGCCCATGCACTCGTAGCCCCGAGCGTCATCAGCGTCAGCAGAAGGAATATACTGCGGAGAATATACGTTCCTTTTATATTGTGCTTAAACATGTCTGTTAACTTACTGTAAACATTCATATTTTGTGTCATTTTATATATCTTGTTGTATCTTAGTATCAAGGTTTGACGAGCAATTTCTTTCTGTTCACGATATAGACGCCGGGACGAACGGGAGTCTCAACGGTCTCACCGGGCTGCAGCACATAGTTGGCATACGTGATGCCGGCAACACTGACGACAGAAAGGGTCACAGGATTCTGGAGGTGCGACGTGGTGACAACGTTATGGCCCCTCGTGTAGATTTCCAGCGTGCCGTCATTCATTGTGATAGGCTCGTCAATCAGGTCGTCATAATCGCCGGTGAAGACAATTTCATTGGCCGGGCTCATCTTGGTGCTGCCCGAAGAAGTAATAAGGGCAGAGATAAAGTAAGGACGGAAGGCGCTCTGAGAAGGAGTCACATGATTGTTATCATTGACAGTAGTCTCGCCTACACGCTTGTAATAGGTTACTTCTGTGTTGTTTGCCGTTGTGGCCTTAGTGAGACCATCAGCATCAGTGTAGAGATCATAATTCGAACTCATCCACTCTGTCAAAGCATCGTCATTTTCAAATTTATGCTTTTCAGATGAAGTAATCCATGTTACGTGACTATTGTCAAGCTTAATATACGCATTACCGTCGCTATTCATCACATAGTTAATGGCAGACTTGAGCGTTTCGTTCATATAGCTCGGCTTGAAGGTGTATTCACGACCGCCGTACGTAATCTTCTTGCCGGCCATCTCGTCGTCACTCACGCCGATGGCAGCACCCTTGTTGGAAGCGAAGGTGATCACCTGCTTGGGCAGTTTGGCGGGGGCTGGCAATGCCGTGTGCTGGGCCTCGAACTTGCCGCTGAGGTCGAACTCGTAGTAGGTCTGACCCGGCAAGCCGAGGATGTAGGGCGTGCCTGCCGTCAGCAACGGATAGGCTGTGTAGTTGCGCGACGAGCTGTAGTACTTCTGATAGGTGTCGTCGTTGGCATCCTTCCGGTCGGTGTTCTGATAGTAGTAGTCCCAGAGGAAGGTGTTGCCAACCGTCTTGGTGGCACCCGCAGCTGCAGGATAATGGAAGTTGGCCTCCAGGATGCCGGCACTCTTCTCTGTCATCGTTGCACCATTGGTCAGTTCGCGCAACCAGTACTCATGACCAATCTTCGTGCCGGTTCCGTTCTTGCTGGTCTCACTGCCGCTGTAGAAATGCGTGATCTCACCCTTCGTATCGGTGGTCACGAGCTCGGCGGTGAACGGCAGGCTGATGCCCTGCCATCCGTTCTTCAGATCTACATATTCCTTGAGGCCGGGCCTGCGCTGATACCACATCAGGTGGCTGGCATCGAAGGTGTAAGCCATCGGCGCATTGAAGTCCTGCTTGTCCACGAGCAGATGGTCGTTGGTGGCGGTCAGGTCGCTCTGTACCAAGTGACCGTTAATAAGATCGACGTTCTCGCTCACCAGTCGGTAGCGGGTGGGATCGCTGTAGTGAGATTCATATACGGGATCGACGAAGTATGCGGTCAGCACACCGTGGGTCTGACTGTTGACATAGCCGTCGCCTGATGCGGCAGGAGTGTAAACCAAGAGGTTCTGCGTCTCGTCACAGTTGCGGATGCTTGTCAGACCGTCGTCGTCGAGCAACGGCGAGTAGAACCAGCCATCGTTCAAGCCTCGCTTGTAGGCGCTCGTAGCATGGCCTTCCTGATGACCGTTAAAGTCGATGGCGGTCATGCCGGGATAAGCTTCCTTCGTGCCGTCAAATGAATTCTGTGCCAGATAGGCCTGCGGGTTGAAGTGGGCTACACCCATATTCTTCGAGCGGAAGTATGCCGGTGCGCGATATACACGGTTGGCATCATCGTTCGGTGACAGACGACCCTCGTCGCGTGCAACAGCAGTCGGCACATCCTGATGAGCCTCGGCACCCCAGCCGTAGGTCAGCTTCTGTCCGAAGAAGATATAGTCGTCGGGCCAGATGGGGAAGAAGCTGCTCTTCTCGATTTCCTTACTTGAATCATACGGATCTTTCTCCTTCCAAGTATAGTAGCGCTCGTCCTCCGATTCCGGTATTTCTCCTGCCGCATAGCGGAAGTCACCGTCGGCAAAGCGATCCTCGACGTACATGAGCGTAACAGGTTCCGTTTTACCTTCAGGCGTATAGGTGTAACCTGATGAGCAGAGGTCTGCATGGTCAGCATAGTAGTGGTTGTTCTGAACCACCAACTTACCGTCGTCACCGATGGTGAAGTAGCTGTACTTCTCTGTACCTGTTGTCGTCACCTGGTCGTTGTAGCGCTTGTAGAGGTAGAAGTTGTTCAGGTCGTAGGCCAGCTCACCGTTGTAGAATGCGGTGTCCGACTTGGCTGTCGCCTTACCACGGTCGCCACCGGAAGTGATGGTCTCCTTGTAGTCAAGGATAGCAGGATTATCACCCTCTATATTAGCATAGAGTCCCTTATTTCCATTCGAGAAGTAAGAGTTGACCACCTGGTAACCCTTCGTATCGGTCGGATTGCCGAAGACGGCGTTGGGCTTCTCGCCCAATGGCTCTGTCGCACTGGTCTTCACCCAGGTACTCTCTACATAACCGGTACCCTTGTCCACGACACCGGCTGTGTTGAACGTACCCATGACGCCGAGGTTATAGACTTCACCACAGAGGTTCTTGAACAGTGAGTGGTCCAGATTGCTGATGGTATGGCCGTCGCCGTGGAGTGTGCCCTCGAAGCACTGATCGTCGGTGCCGATGGGCGTCCATGGATCGATAATGCGCTCGGGGCTTCCCGGGACATCTGGATCATAAGCGGGGTTAGGCTTGGTATGATCGATATCGGTGCGCATGAAGAATACCAGGTCTTTACCACCCTTCACCTTCTCGTCTAATAGCGCATGGCCAACAAGATCACCCGACGTAGCAGGCTCCGTCAACAAACTCAGGTCAAACAGCTGTTTGAAGATGTCGAGGCCGTTCTTACCGCCGGCGCTGTAGTCGTTGATGTAAATCTTCGGATAGCGCTTCACGTTCTTATGGTCGATGTACATGTGGTGCGTCTTGTACTCATCGGACATCACATCGGCCATGTCGTGGTAGTTGGCCACGCTCACGGGCACTGCGTTAGAATAGGTGCGACCCAGATAGCTCTTGGCGTAGTAAGCGACGTAATATTCATCCTGATACCAGTAGAGCTTATCAAAGTTCGGGTTGTATTCCACACCGTTCACATGGCTCTCTGCATCGCGTTGTGTAGCAAAGAGTTCCCAACCGCCGCCGGTCACCTCATAGGCTCCGGGTGTGACAGTCGGCTCGCGCATCGTGACGAGGTCGCCCGGCAGGATGAGGTCGGGCGGAGTGATATCCTCCACAATAGGCACGCCGCTCTTGAACGTCAGGTGGATGTTCACCACATGGCGTTCGCTGACAGGAGTCACATTGCCGCTGGCATCGGTCTCATCGTAGTCGTACTGGTAGATGACGGTGATGATCTTCTCCTTCGACAGGTCATAGATGTTGCTCTCGCGGCTGACATAGAGCGTAGAGCTCTCCGTCGGTGAAATGCCGTGGATGGTGAAGTTCCTCTGCTCATTGGTCAGGCCGGAATAACCCGTAATGCCATCGCCGCTTGCCGCTGAGATAACGGCACCGGCAGGAACAGTCTCACCTGTAGCATATTCTACGTCAGTGTACTTACCCTTGATGCTCTTCACCTTATGCGTGGTTTCTATCGTATAGGGCTCGCGGCAGTAGTAGGAGTTCGTGTTCTCTTCTGTAAACTCGAGACTGGTCACATAGCCCTTTTCTGTTTCACTCAGACTCGTATAGGTCTCGCCGCTAATCGTCTCACCGACAGCGTAAGGCGTGCTGCCAATCTGGAACGGCGTATTCACCACATAGTACGTGCCAGCCTCTTTCACCGCAATGGTAGAATAGTGACGCTGCTCGTTGACCAGCTTGTCCTCGAATTCTTCGCGACTGAGTTCATCACCCTTCTGTAAAATATTCGTAGTAGTGGACACACCTGCGCGCTTAACGGCAACAGTGTTCGTCAAGGTCTTCGAAGGAGTGTCGCTATCGTATTCTGCCGTGTAATCAACAGAGGTCTCAAGCGAGTAGTGAGCCTTATTGGCTTCGGCGCCATCATAGTTTCCTGCGGCAGAGTCGTACTGGTACTTCTGACCTTCGGACATAGGACCACTTGCAGGGGTGGTGTAGTTCGGATCGATAAGCAGGTCAAGAGCATCATAGTTGAAGTCAAACTTCGCACGGTCAGTTTCCGACATCGAGCTCCAGGCCTCCAGGCCACGATAGTTCTTGCCGCTCTCGTAGTAGTTGCCGCCATAGTAATATTGTACAGGTTTTCCTTCCTCAACGGCAGGTTCACTCGTGCAGAAGTAAGCCTGAACGAGATTGGTCTGAAGGTCGTCACGCAAGGTGGCCAGGGCTACCAGCGTCTTTGTCTTTTCGGCTGAGTAGCCTGCTTTCTTGATGGCGTCGACGGTCATCTCACTGGTTCCGGTCTCTTCTGTTTCCATCTCAGTCTTCACATCGCTGACATAAGTCAGAGCCTTCGACTTCTTCATCTTCGAGTCTTTGTAGATGACGTCATCCTTCGTCACCTCGATGGTCTTGGTGCAAATGTAGGCTTCTTCGCAAGAGCTGCTGTAAGCAGGCTTTGTGGCGAAGGAAGCAGGTACTGTTGTGCCCACATTGTAATACGAATCGCCGGAATCACCCTCGATGGTAATCTTATTCTTGACAATATACGCCATCTCGAAGGTAGCCTGGGTGGGAAGAGCACCTTTCTGCTCCGGAGTGAGCTTGCCATATGCTGTTGTATATGTCGTCTGGACGGCCTCCGTGATGAGATCTCCATATTCGTATGAGCTCTGTCCCAGCATAGTGTTGCCTGTTCCTGCTTTCAGATGATAGGTGGGACCGTCCGTATAGAGGGCCTTTCCTGCTGCATCTTTCACTTCGTATTCAGCAAGGGTAATCTTGCCGCCTTCCGTTGTGTTCGACTTCGGTGTGTACCAGTTGTCCCACTGACTGGGGTTGTTCACTTCGTAGGTCAGGATATAGCCCTTGTCGTGGCTGACGTTGTTCGACTCGCGGAAGATATAGTTATCATCCACATCCTTGTCATCGGCATCCTTGATGGGCTGATTGTCGGCATCGGTATAGGTATGAGTTGTTTCCTGGTAAGTAACGAACTCTGTGTCGGTCATGACGTAAGTGCCGGCAACATATTCCACACCGTCAATCTTACAGGTGATGCAGTTCGTATAGGTCTTCTCCACGAACAGTTTCTGTTCATAGCTGCTCAGCAGATACCAATCCCAGTAACTGATGGGGTCGTTCTTGTAGTAGGTCTTGCCGTTGATGATCATCTTCTTGCCGTCGCCCAATTCTTCGCCCGGTGTAGCATAGTAGGCATAGCGGTTAGGCATCACGTTCAGAAGCTTCATCTTGCCGTGCGAGGCTGCGGCGATGGTCAGCGGAATATCGACGGTCTCACTGTAGGCGTTGGGCTGACCGGTATAGGCTGAGATATACTGGTCATAGACATAAGTTGAGCCCTTGATATACCAGAAGTGGGCCGGCATCTTGCCGTCGCCATAGTATCTGTTGCTGATGTTGTAGCAGTCGTCGATAATGGTCAGCGTGCTGTGTATGAAGTTACCCGAGCTCTCCCACTCCATCTGGTGATCGGCATCATCCGCAGTCTCATACGTGTAGTCCCACTGGGTGACGGCCTTTTTGTTCAGCGTTGTCAGCGTGGTGTTCACGGCATCCGTCGGGGTAGGTACGCCATGTACGTTCTTCGCATAGACGAAGCCGCCGCCGATACCGGGAGAGACGTTGATCAGGTCGAGCTCCACGACACCCGTGATGGGACCCCATACCTTCTCATAGAGTCCGGTGCCGGTGCTCTCCTCGGAGGTGATCTCAAGATACACGCCCGAGGCCAGGGCCACCTTGTTGTGACTTGTGCCGTTGTTACGCTTGCGCTCCTTGACGAAGCCGGCCTTCCAGTCGTAATAGGTCGCCGTACCGTATTCCTTAGAAGCTACAGGAGTGCCACCATTGGTGTATGCCTCTGAGTCATCCCTGTATTCAACGGCAGTGTTATCCGTAACACGTTTGTCGCCGAAAGCCACGTCGCTGGTCAGGGCGCCCAGATAGTTCACGATGTTGTAGATGCCGAAATAGTTGCCGTGATAATCTCCGGCAGGAGCGTCCTCATCGAAAAGTTTTTTGTTAAGCGACACCTCACGCACGCGGTTGATGGTGTAGTTGGTGTAGTCGGCCTCCTCCGGCACACGGTCCTGTGCGCCCTGCATCACCATACGGCTGCCGAAGACGCCGCAGAAGTCGGCACGCTGGATGCTGTTCATCAGACGACCGGCATAGACGGGCAGCACGCCGCTCTCTTCCCAATAGCCTGCATCGGGATTGGGCTCCCATGTCTCTTCGGTTGAGTTCCAAACGAGGACCGCCTTTCCGTCATATACGAACGAATTGTACTTTTGGGTGTCTTTGTCATACACGAGGAACAAATCCAGCATGTCGTCGGCGGTGATGGTTGCGGCCTTTGAGCTGGGATTTTCGGGGTCGGCAGGGTGATAGACTGTTCCGTATCTATCCTTACACTCCGCCTTACAGGTGTAGTTCAGCTCATAGTAGGCCGCCTCGCGTTCGGGCAGATTGTGATACTGGTCAATGGTGATTTCCTTGGCAATGGAGTAGTAGTCGGTACCGTAGCTGGTGATGTTCAACTCGCGGTAGCCATCAACGAGCGTCAGGTTACCGTCACCGTAGAGTCCGCCCGTGTGACGCGTACCCAGTGTAATCATGTCGCGATGGAACACATCGTTGATAGAGGCGGTGGCATTGCCGAATACCGTGTTGATGTTGGCACCCGTCGTCACAGAACCCGGTTGCGCGTTACCGCCGGCAAACACGGCATTGTGGATGATGATACCCGTCTGGTCCAGGCAGCTCCATCTGGAGGCATCGGTATTCTTGTCCAGCAGTTTGTTCAAATCCTCAATGGGCACAAACTCTCCGGGGGAATAATTGTTACTACCAATGGTCACTTCGTTCATCACCTGAAGCATAGGCTCGACGAGCACCTTGCAGTCCTCGGTGAGAAAATCGCCAGTGACATAGCCGCCATTCTCATACTGATAATAATAACCTTCGCTATGCGCTATTCCATCGTAGCGATTGCCTCTCTTCTTACCAACGCCGAAGCTGCCGTCAGCTTTCTCGTAGGCACTATAGACTACGCCGATATCACCGCCGCCGAAGACGTTGCCGTCACCGTCAGCCACACCGGAATTCGTGCCTATCTCGCCGCCGTGGATATGCACCTCTGTCTGACCGAAGACGTAGCCGGCACAGTTCAGGGTACCCACGCGGCCCAGGTTGTCGTAGCCGCGACCGCCGCCAAACACATTGCGGTGAACGTGGCCCTTGTACATCTCCACCATCGTCTTACCCGGACGATAGATGCCCGTCAGCACATCGCCGTCCATTTCACCACGTCCGATGGCCGCAATCTCGCCGCCGCCAAAGACACTGTTGCGCACCACGCCGCCGTTGAGCGTCACGTTGGTCTTATCTACGGTGCTTCTGTCGATATAGCCGCCGCCAAACAGATTGCCGGCCTCTACCAGCAGCGTGTTGGGCGTTTCCTTGGTTTCGTCTTCTACCTTTTCAACGTATTCTCCGGCTTTATATTCATAACCGATGTAGCCCTTATTGAGATTCACGTGGGACGTGCCATATACAGCACCACCTTCACCGCCGCCGTAGACATTGCGCTGGATGGCGGGGATACCGTCGGTGAAGCTGCTGCCGCCTTGGTCACCGATGACCACATAGGTCTCGGCGGGAATATCGTTCTCAGGATCGTTGTGGTCGTCATCCTTGCCAGGATGTAAACCCACATTTCCTTCCCAGCCGCCGCCATATACATTACGGCAGGTGCCGCCCTTGACATAGGCCGTGGCACTGGCGGTGAAGCCATAGCGATTTGTGCTTGCGTTATAAGGACCTACCGTGGCAAATGCATCGTCCACGGCTCCTGCTGTACCGGCAGCATAGATATCCTTCTTCACCGTGCCACCGAGCAAAGCTATATAGGTATGTCCCCATACGTCGCCGCTGAATGGCGAGCCACTCGAACCAAAACCGCCACCGTAAGCATAGTTCACCACCTCGGCACCTTCGTTGATGATAACGTTGGTGTTGTAAATATACTGGCGCTTCGCCTTTTCTTCCTCAGAGTAAGCGGAGTAGTCTCTCTCGTCAATCTCAGCCTTTCTCACCAGCGAGGTGCTGCGCAGAGCGGCAAATCTTTCGAAATAGTTCTTGAAATTTTTTTCAGGATCTTCTTTGACAATTGGCGAGTAGTAGTCACCCAGCGACCAGGCGTCTATCCAAGCCTTTGCCCATATGGGCTCATATTCAGACTTCAACTCGCCACCTACTACATCGCCCTCCCAGCGTGACTTATCATTCCAGGGAGCCTCCTCACAAATCTGCACCGACGGCTTTCCCTTCTCGTTTTGCATATACTGCTGCACCGTCTCTGGATTCAGCACATGACCCATCTCACCGCCACCATAGACCTCATAGATCTTGGCACCGTTGAGCAACTCCACGTGGGTGTGTTCCGACCAGCTGTTGAAACCCTTGCCGGCACCATAGACCGTGGCCAAATAGCCCTTCGACTTGTCCGACCATACGGGCGACGAGATGTTCACATTGGTGAAGATGGAGCGTCGCTGGCTGTTGTTGCCGCCGTAGATGGCGCCTGTCACCACGGCGTTCTCACTCTTGTTCCGATAGTTCACGTTCGTCTGGATGACGTCGCAAGGCGGCAGGATCCTCAGACCGTAGGCACCGCCGAAGATGTTCTTCACCCTGATGGTCGACTCCGCCGGCACATTGACCACCGTACGGGCGGTGTTACCCTCTCTGTAGCTGCCGCCGTAAGCATTACCGATTTCACCGTGCAGCAGATCGACAACGGCTGAGGCCTTATCCAGGTCGAAGCCGGGGACAAAGACATCTTCGCGCATGCCCAAACCGTTGTTACTGCCAGATCCGAAGACTTCCAGATTCTTGAAGCCTTCATTGTTTTCGTCGGTCAGGTCAACGAGCACGTAGCTGTGGTCTTGTGCCTTGTCATCGTCGCGGGCGCCCGGATAACCCGTACCGGCACCGAAAACTCCGACGATGCTGTTGCGGTCGTTGCTCACAGGACGCAGGTTGACAAATGCGCTCTCCTGTCGGGGCATCTTGTTGCCGACACCATAGTACGCTATGTCAGCATAGTCGTAGAAGCCATACGAGCCGCCGAAGATGGTGTCCACGCGACCCTGCAGATATTCAACGTAGGAAGAACCCTTCAGCAAATAGTCGTGCTTGCCCTCGTCATAGCCGTGCAGCTGTTTCATCACGGTGGCATAATTCTGTACACGGGCAGTGGCATCAAAGCCGTCCTCATACGCGCCATGGATGGTGCCGCCAAAGTCGTTACCGCCGTAAACGATATCCTGTACCCACGGGAATCCGGACTTATAAGCGCCGCTGCCATTGGGTTGCCGGCCGATGATGACCTCCGTGTGGCCCAGGATGTCGGCATCGCTGGCGCCTCCGAAAGCGTCGTAGATGCGGCCGTTGCCCAGGTTGACGTACGTGTTGCCGCAGACATCGCCCTCGTTGCCGCCGCCATACAGATATTCTGCCTCGGCCAGGTCTTCCGGCGCGTCGTCATTGGAATAGACGGCCGTTGCTCCGTTGAGGTTCACGGTGCTGCTGAAAGCCGGATCGAAGTAGTATTCCTCCCGGATGACTTCACCGTGTTCGTCCAACACATCACGCGGTTTGCCTACCACACCCTTCTCGCCGCCGCCATAAATCTGGAAGGCATAGCCGTTGTTGAGGTTGACGGCAGTGCTGCCCCATATCTCGGTGTCTTCACCGTATCCGGCACCGAACACCGACATGGATATAGCCATCAGGTCGTCACGCTGACCTTCGAAGTCGATATTGGACTTGGGCCTGCCAATGAAATTGGTTCCCGTGCCAAAGACCTCATCTTTCTTGACGACGTCGTCGTTGATGTTGATGACCACGTTGCCGTTGACATGACCGCTCTCGTAGCAACCGCCGTATGCGTTGGCACCCAAGAGACGGAGATTGGGGTTGTCATAACCGGGCCCCGGGCGCACCGGCACGAATCCCTGCTCAAAATAGTTAGAGCCGGTAGCAGTCTCTGTGCCGGTTGCCGGAAACTCCCCGGCACCGGTGTCTGAGGTGTAGTAGATCCCTCCTTCTGTCAACTTCGTGCCTGCCTCAACAGCCGCATATCCCCACTTGTTCTTATTCCACAAGAGGAAGTCTTTAACCTCCGGGTTGTTCCATTGGAGCGGCACAAGCGTCATGTTCGCCAGATTGATTTCCAGACGGTCCTTGATGTTGCCGCCCTCATCGGTATAGCTGTCGCGCTCGTCCTTGCTGCCGATGACACCGCCTTTGTATGCAGCATTGTGATCACCGGCAGGCACATCGGCTTTGTTACAACCGCCCACAAACTTATCGTAGATGACGAGGTTGTGGTCAATCGTGAAGGATTGTTTGCCCGGGATGGCCATACTGCCCACATTACCGCCACAGAAGAAGGAACCGACGAAACTTGAATTCTCTACATAAGTAGCAGGGTCACCGTTGACGATGTTGTCGAACACGAGACGCGGCTTCTGGGTCATGGCCACGCCCTCCATATAGTCGCTGAACACAGAGGCGTCCGTCAAGTTCAGGGAACTGAAATCAGTTTCGGCATATTTCGCCAAATATATCGGGTTAATCATGCCGGCGCCATTGTTGCCGAGGAAAACGTTTTCAACTGTGACGTAAGAGCCCATCTTGAGCTCAATCAGCGGATTCTTTTTCTTCACATCCAGAGAAGCACAGTTGCCACCGACGAAGACGGAGCCCTGGATGACGGTAGGATTGTCTTTATCAGTTCCCTGCAAGCGAAGCGAGACCTGCTCGGCATTCGGGCGGAATGCGCTGAGGGCCTCGGTGGAAGTCGTGCCGGAAGTCTCATAATAGAAGTCACCATAGGTGTCGTCATCCGCCATACCCTCTGAGTCGGTATAGGGGTAGTTACCGTTGCCGCCGCCATAGACGTCGCCATAGACCGTGGCGTAGATGCCGACGGCATTGCCGCCATAGACGGTGCCCGTCACGTCGTTACCGCCATAGACATTGTTGATGTGTCCGCCCCTGACGAGTGTGCGGGCTGAGAGTTCGTTGGGGAATTTATAACCCGGAAGATTCGAACAAGGGACATAGACGCCGTTCACCGTTGGCATCACGTCCGCCATACGGCAGCCGCCGTACAGGTTGTCCACAATGAGGGTCGAGTAGCCCATAATCTCAAGAAGCAGACCGTCCGGATTGGTCATGGAGCCGCGGTTACCGCCGCTGTAGAGGTTACGTATCTTGCCGCTGAGCAGGTTCCACATGGGGCGTATATGCATCTCCGCCAAGTTGTTGCCGCCAAAGAAGCGACCCACCTGGTAGGCACCGCTGCTGGGCTGCGAGAAGGTGGTGTTGATGCCCATCTCCTTAAAGCGCTCGGTGGTCAGCAGGTCCGTGCCATTCTCATTCAACAACCCATTGGCATCCACCTTGATATGGTTCACCACCGCACTGGGGTTGTCGTAGTGGATGATGTTCGTCTCCTTGATGGTAGAGTTGTTGCCGCCGCCGTAGCCATAGACGATGGAACCGCCCTTGATTTCCAGATAGGTCTTGTCCAGCTCCGGGAATTGGAAGCCCACATCACCCTCGGGGGTCTCCAACTGTGCAACAGGATTCAGATGATTCTTGTCCTTCTTGTCATAGATGGTGTGTATCACCTTGCCTGGATTCGGGCTTGGTGTCTGCTCATAATCATAGTCACCGTTACCGCCGGCAAAGAGTTGTCCGATATATACTTTTCGGGCATTAGCCGGAGGTTTGATGTCAGAAGTGGTTTTGCCGTAAGCCGGATCATCCGGATTTGCGGATGCACTGTTTATTTCGTCCTGAGTATAATGATCTACGTAGCCTGCTGCCTGTCCACAGGCAGGATCTCCTTCTGTTGCAGCAGCTATATCTTCTGCAGTGTACGCTGTTTTTGTGCTGACACGCACATAACTGTTGAAGGTTGCGTCAACATTATTCTGCCTATCTCCTGTGCCCACTTCTTCCAGCTCCTCAGGAAGCGTTTCTCCCACAGCCGCTGCCGTACCGATATTTCCGGCGATGTCGTTGCCGCCAAACACCTGGTTGATCAGGATGTAGTTGGTATTCGCTACCGCGGGTTCGGACTTGCCGTCGATATGGACGAAGGTGTTGCCGCCCACATTGGCCATACGGGCGCCGCCGAACACCTTGCCCTTCGGATCTTCCAGCGGGCGGACTGCAGCCGGGTCGAGAATGGCGCCGATATCGCCGGATTTCACCGTCACTTTCGTTGAACCGTTCACCACGCCCTGGTTGCCGCCGCCATACACGTTACCCCCAATCTTAATCTGCCCCTGTGCCACAATTGTGCTCAGGAGTGCAAATGTCAATATGGTAATAACGCGTCTCATTCTCAATTATCAATTATCAATTGTCAATTCTCAATTAACCACCATCCTCGGGTTTTCCAGATCCGGCTCCGACAGCATATACAGGTACGTCGGCACGACGGTCATGTTGATGCCGTATTTCCACCCGCGCTGCACGCCCGGGAAGTAGGGTATGATGTCCGCCAGGCGGATGGTGTTGGTCGCCTTGCTGTCCTTTCGGATGAGGTTGCCGTCGGGGTGCTCGGCCGTCACATTCTTGTCGTAAATGTCGTAGGTGCAGGTGACAACGACCTTCGTCACGCCGCTGATGGGCAGGAAGTGGCTCAGGAACGACTTGTAGCCGGGGGTCAGCGTCAGTCCGTCGTCCGTCTGAAATACCGGGGTGCCTGTTCCGCTGGTGCCTGTCGGAGTATAGGTCAAGGTGGTGATGGGGTTGGTGCCCATATCGTTATGGTTCAATGTCACCTCTACGTCGGCCTTTTCTGCCATCAGTCCGGTTTCCGTTGCCGTCTGGAGTGCCAACTGCTTCAGCTTGATGGTGCGCAGCGTGTTGTAGGTGCCGTCCACCTTAATGCTGATGCTCAGTGCCGAACTGAGGTGGTCGAAGAGCAGGTAGAGGTAGTTCTTAACACTCTCGCCCGTCTTCAAATCGAACTTAAAGTCACCGGCTGTCAGACCGTTGTCGTGGTCTGCGTCGGGCCCTTCCTTGGCGCCAATGGTGACGCAGGCATCGTAACCTGCCGTACGCAGTCCCTTGATGGTCAGCTTGGCGCCTGCTGTATAACTGGTCTCCCCCGAGAGGATAGCAATGGTGGCATCGTCGGCGGCCGCGCTGGGAGTGAAGCCATAGACGTAGTAGTCGCCTGGTAGAACAAGCTCTGGCTTAACCTTTCTAATGGTCAATTGCCACTTTTCGGTTGAACTCTTGTAGCTCAGTCGTCCGTGATAGGGGTAGTTAGCGTATCTGGGGTATGTGGGGTCTTCCGGGGCTACAGGAGTTGGCTCATCCCCGGTAGCGCGGGTGAAGAAGGCATTGATGCTCTTTCTTGTCAGGTCGTTGCTGGCAAAGTTTTGATAGGTGTTGCCGTGATCGTCGTTGAACTCGCTATAGAGGAGATAGCCGGAGGGTGGCGTCCAGCTGCGGGTGATTGCTTCGCTCGTGCCGCGCAGAGTTTCTCTCGCCATTTCTTCGGGCTCCGCAGCATTCACAAAGTCGGGAGCCGAAGCCGACATGCCCATCGTCAGCCCCTTCTCTTCCTCTGCCTGCTCCGGCGTGTCCGGCACCAGCTCGTTGCTGTCGTTCGAACAAGCTGCCAGCAGCACCGCTGCCATCAATGCGATAATATGATTCTTAATCTCTTTCAAATCTCAATCCTCAAATCTCAAACCTCAAATCTCAATCCTCAAATCTCAATTCTCAATTGTCAATTGTCAATTGTCAATTTTCAATTTTCAATTCTCTCCTCACCAATTATAAACGTCACTTTCTCCGGTACCGCCATCATACCACGGTGTGAAGGCCGACTGCACGACTTCAATCTCCAGACCCTTTGTTGCCGGTGTCAACTTCAGTCCCAACGTGTATTTGGTGTTGCCGTCGAAGTTACGCTTGATGGTGCCCACGGCAATCTTCAGCTCGGAGTCATTGTCAATCGTATAGGTGACAATCACCTTCATTCCTTCGCCGGTCGCAAACTCGCGCGGGATGATGAGCAGACCGTGACTGAGCAGGTTGACGGGATCCGTCTCTCTGGGAGGCGTCAGCTTCGTGTTGATTTCGAACGGCTTGCTGGCAAGATCGGTGCTGTCCGCTTCACTCGGATCCGCTTTATCTGCGTTTGAAAGCCTGACTCTCATGTTTCCGTCGCGTTGGTTCCATACAGGTTTCTCCGACTCCGTAGCGGTCGGGCTGCTCAGACTCAACAAGCCCCGGGTGTAGAGGTCATTTATCTCGATGCTCCGGATGACCACTTTGTCGCAGCCCGGGTCGGCAATGACGGAGCAGGTGAACATCAGACACGACATGCCGTGATGGAAGAACCAGTCGATGGTGCCGTTGCGGGTATCGGCCGGCGTTGTCTCCTTCAGACGGTTGTTGCCACTCATCTCGTAGGTGATGTTATCGTAGAGACTACCGTATTTCTCATGACCCGCATCGCGGTCGTATTCGCCGCCGGGCAACACCAGTCGTCCTGTGCCCCACAGCGGGTCGTGCTGTGTGCCTTCGTGGTAGTCGTTGCCGTAGAGACGGGCATTCTTCGTCGCGGTGCCCAGCACCACAGGCAGTTGCGGCATGCCGTGCACGTCGGTCATCACGTAGCTGGTGTAGGGTGCATAGGCCCGCAGCGTCAACAGCTCATCCCGGTTGATGGGCCAGTATTTCTTCGGGGTGTAGGTCCAAATTGAGCGTGTGCCGTCCCACACCACCTTCTGGTTGTTCATCAGCAGCTGGCCGTTTTCGCCCAGATAGTCCTTGATATGTGTGTTGGGCGCCGTGAAGGCAGGGTCGAAATGGGTCGAACCCGTGTACCAGCAATACACGCCGAAACCGCTCGCTTGCAGCATCTCGGTGGTATATTCACCGTCGCCTGCAGCGCGTGTCGTCGGTTCTGCGAAGCGGCAGGAGAAGCCCATCTCGCACTCCGCCTTTGACGTCTGGTCGGCAGCAGGCTGCAGCGGATCGTCCGCAGAGTCGCTGTCAGAGCAGGCCACGAAGATGAGTCCCGCCACAAAGGCGACCATCAGCAGGCTTGCATAGTATCGTAATCTCGCAGTCACGTTATCTCAATTCTCAATTCTCAATTGTCAATTGTCAATTGTCAATTAACTACGGTTCTTGAATTTCTATATCATCAATCTCAACTTCATCAAGCCACTCCACCACCTGTCCGGTGAACTCGATGGTTTCGGCACCGATGCGTATGTAGTACACATAGTGGTGGTTGGGCAGCCACTCCGTCAGCGGGGTGTCTGTGCCCGTCCGCTTCATGGTGTTCAGCTGTATCGTGGCGTCGTTGCTGTAGGTGTAGTCTTGCTGCGGCACCAGACGGCCCTCGCCATCGTAGGTGTAGGTGGTGCCGTCGCTCTTGAAGGTGACGTCGTAGCTGATGCTCAGCTTCACGTCGTCGCTCAGCGTCTGCGGCATCATCAGGTAGCCCGTCATCGTCTTCAGGGGGAAGGTGTAGGCCGGGCTCGTGCCGTGCTTGGCGCTCTGTTCGCTCCAGGCATAGGATGTCTCGCCTGTGCTTGTGTTGTAGGTGGACGTCAGCTTTCCGTCCTTGTACAGATTGCTCACACTGAGGCTCTTCAGGTGGAAGTGAGCGATGTCTTTGCGCACCTCTGTCGCTGCCACGATGCGAAACTCCACCTTCGAGGTCATGTGGTGGAAGAGGAAGCGCACGCGGTCCGTCACCGTCAGCGTGCTGCGGTCGTCGGCATTGCCGGGCGACACGGCGCCGGTGCCGTTGGGCAGGTCGGGCAACAGCTCCGACACGAGGAAGTCCACCTGATTGTCGGCCGACTCCTTCACGGTGAAGCGGAAGCTGGGCAGACCCGCGTCGCTGTTGGCCATCAGGGGCGTGAGGCCCGTTTTCGTCGGAGATTCCGCAGATTCCGGATCTGCAGCCACATCCGTATACGGGAAGTAGGCCATGAACGACAGCTTGTCGTCCGACTCGTTGGGCCAGTATTTCAGCGGTGAATAGCTGAAGTTGTCACCTTTCTCCAGACAGGTGGCCTGCTGGTTCCACATGAAGTTGGGCACAGCCGCTGCGCTCCACGTCGTGTTGTCGTGATAATAGGCATACACACCGATGCTCTGACCGGCATCGATGCCCTGCTCCGCCGAGTAGGCAGCGCTGCTGCGTGTAGGCTGAGCGGTGTAGGCGTCTCTGAAGGCGATGGGCGTCATTCCGTCCATCGTCGTCATCGTCGTCGTCACAGGCTCCTCGCTGCTGCTACAAGCCATCAGACAAATCATTCCTATTATCGTAACCCAATTTCTCAATGTTCGTATAACTTCGTTCTACAGACATCCTTCTCGGCTCGGCAATAATCAAGCGAGCTTGTTACTGCGCTCACCTCGGGCAGATGTTCAATTCTCAATTCTCAATTGTCAATTATCAATTATCAATTAAATTTCGCTTAGCGTAATTTTCAACGAATATGTCGTGTTGCCACGGAGCGGACTGATGGTGATGGGCGTCTTTACCGGCGAGGCGTCTATGCTCTTTTCGCCCGGTGTATCTGCTCCCGCTTCCGTCACCACATGGTACTTCACGTTTATCTTCAGGCTCAGCGTCCCCTGCGGAATCAGATAGACGTAGCCCTTGCGGTCGCCCGTGTTCAGGGCGTCCTGCGGCGTCGTACTCAGTCCTGCGGGCTGCCATCCATAAGGCAGACTCGGTATATATCGCACCTGAGATTCTATGATGCCATAGCTCTCAGGATCATTGTCTACGTTTTTAATTTGGAATGTATGATCAATGTCTTCATCGCTTCCATTCTTGTCGAACACTTGGTTCGTCCATACGGGGTAGTATTTCGTGTCCACACCGCTACCCTCGGTGGTTTGACTGCACAGTGACAGTCGTCCCGTCTTGGCCATCTTGCCAGTCAGGATGATTTCTTCTATCAGCACCTTCGTGGTGCCGGGATCGGCGGCCAGCGCCGCTTTGATTTCCAGTCGCGCCAGAGCGTGGCGCATCTTCATGGCCAGTGTACCGGCCTCATTCAGTGCCGTTGCTGCCGGAATGGCTGACGGCTCCTCGTAGTACCACAGCAGATCGACCTGCTCACCGGGCTTCTCACAGCGCCGGTAGTCGATATAGGGTGCCACGTTGTTTGCAGAGATGCCGTAGATGCCGGTTGTGGTTTCCGGGTCTGCTATTGGCAGGTCCACATAGGGAGCGTAGGCGCTGATGTAGCAGTGTTCCAAGTTGTTGGGCCAGTATTTCGTAGGCGAATAGCTCCATATTCCCTTCTTGGGATCAATCAAGTCACCCACGAGGGTATACTCCACCTCCTGGTTGTACATCAAATTGGGCACGTTGTCGTAGGTAGGAGGAGCACCGGCAGTCACACTTGCCATCGCACCGAATCCTGTGGTGCGCAAGTCTTCCGTGTTCATCGTCCCTTCGTATCCGGCCTTCGTTGTGTGAACGCCTTCGTCGTCATAGTTGCAGCAGAAAGATATGGCCACGCCGCCCACCGGTGCTGTCATCGTCTCCATGACCGCATCGTCGGCTGAACACCCTGTCATCAAGAGCATTACAAGCGCCAATATTATGCCGTATCTCTCACGCATATCTACGCGCGTACATTATCTTTATTTTTTTTATTTTTTTTGTATTCATGAGGCGGCGGCGTTTCCGCCACCACCTCATGAATCGGATGTTTTTTATTCAGTCAGGGGACTATTTTTCCCTTTTGTGGGCCATTTTTCCCCCTTAACTGTACATACTACTTACGCAGAGATTACTCCTTGTTCTTAGGCAGGTCAACATTAGAGCTACCATCAACCTGCCAGTCAGCAACCTCAGCATCGAGCTTCACGGAGGTCATACCCAGGATAAGCTTCAACTCATAAGCCTTGTTGTTGGTAAATCCTGTGTGACCAACCTCAGTACTATTCAATGTTACCTCTCTTGTAATCACATTGTTTGTAACAACGTAACCTCCATCCACATTGGGATCTGCTGTGATAACCGAGTAGTCAATCTTAACTTGGAATGTTGCTGCTGTTCCAGGAGTTGGAATAAGCATGAAATAATTATTACCTGCGATGACATTGGTCTCTGTACCAGCCAAAACACCAGGTTGTGTCAAAGCAGATGTACTACCCTTTAATACTGCATTCAAGTTATCTCCATCTATCTTCAGTTTCAAGCCTGAAGCTGGCATGTCCTCTGCAACATGTTCCCAAAGAGCAACGCCTGCAGATGTGTTATTAAGATTTAATTTACCCGAAACATTAACAGTTTTTGCGGTATTGGTAATAACAACACTATTAACATAAATTTTAGTAGCAGCATCAAGAGAACCACCAGGAGAAAGCTGATCAACAGCGGCAACAACTTTCAGACCAACACGAGCCAGTGCGTGCCTGAACAAGAACTTAATCTTCTGGTCCTTAGAAGGCTTCAACAAATCCAACAGAGGCATACCTGCTGCAACAGCGCCTGCCTTTGTTGTAGTAGAACCATCAACAGCTGTGTAACTAAGGCCACCAACAGGAGCTACACCCCACAACAGGTCAACACTCTTTGAAGGAGTGTAAGCCATCTGATATGAAACTTTAGGATCTGTTTTTGCTGTAACACCGGTGTTTGCAGTCAAAGCTGTAATACCAACATTAGCGACAGCTGCGTCATCAGCATCTGTGTCTGCTGTTGCAGCACCTGTCAAAGCGCCAGTAGCCGCTGTTGCTGCGACATAAGGTGCATAAGCAAAGAAAGACAATGCATCTGAAGCCGCACTCGCTGCTGCTGGAGTCTGGGCTGCATCATCATCTCCGGTTTCATTTGGCCAATACTTTAACGGAGTATAAGTCCAACTTGGAGAAGAATAGGTTACCTGCTGATTGTACATAAAGTTAGGAATAATGTTAGTGCCATCATTATAAGCAGCATACAGACAATTATCTGTTTGTGTAGCAAACACACCAAAGCCGCTTCCTTGTAATGCGGTTGTTGTCATAACACCAGCAGCACCTGTACGAGTAGTGTTGGGTACATAAGTGTCAAACGCCACAGCACCGGAGCCGGACTGCAACTGTGCAGCGCCGTCGTTCACAGCGACTTCGCCGTCATTCGAGCAAGCTGCCAGCATCAAAGCTGCAGTTGCGAACATAAATAAACGCTTTTTCATAATTGTAAAAATTAAAAAAGTTAATAAATAAAGTTAATTAAATAAATTTTAAAAGGTTAATACTTTTTTTCAGTTAAACATTCAGTTAGCTCTCTCTCAAATTTTTTTTTATGTTAAACATTAAACTTCTTACTTCTTACATCTTACTTCTTACCTCTTACATCTTACTTCTTCCTTCTTCCTTCTTACCTCTTCCATCACATCGGCACATCCACACCCTCTTCGTCGCCCCACGGCTCCACCTCGGCATCGAATGCACCTGTGCCTGAAGGCTGGGCATAAGGCAGGTTGGGCACCTCATCGTCGGAATAGAACGCGTCGAGCTCCAGCTCAAGCTGAAGGGTCACGTCATGCTTGTTGTATTTAGTGACTTCCACATTACGATAGGTTATCTTGTCGCCCACAAGGTAGCGGAACACATGCTTGGTGTCGTCGATGAGCGTGAAGCAGAGAGACAGTGCGTTGTTGCCAGGCAGACGCTGCGACTGCTCTTCGCGGCCGTGCGGAAGACCGAAGGTGCTAATCTTGGTGGTAATATAGCCCACGCTTTTTTCCTCGGTCGATTCGTCGGGTGCAGACGCAGCCGACCAGCTGTCCAAGAAATGGTAACCGGCCTGCGAGCGGCGCCAGGCCTGCGAGAGCAGGAAGCCGTCGGCCATGCCGGAGATATTGCCCACCACGCCTGCCATATACTTAAAGCCGATAACCTTTACGCGGATATAGAACTCGGTAGTCATAGGCTCCACCACCTCACGGAGCCTCAGCGACTCGTGGTTCCCCTCAATCTTATCCTTCCAGTTGACAAAGCGGAAGTCGCCGTCCGTCATCTCGGGCAGCACCGTGAAGGTGTCCACAGCGCAGCCAATGGCCTCGGGCTCACGCATGTAGGAGACGTTGACATCCCAGTCCTCCGTGGTGCGCTGCAGCTGCATGGCACTAGCACAAACATCGTTGAAACTCTTGGTCTGGAAGAAGTGCATGGAGCCGAACTCGCTGAAGGTGTGGTTGAAGATTATCATCTTATATTCACCCGGCTCCAACTTCAGGTCGTAATGATCCACATCGTTGGTGATATCGGTGAAGGTGATGGCATCGCCGTCCTTGGCCAGCATGATGGTCATGCCGGAGGGGCGCTCGCCGAAGCGCGACTCCCAGTCGATGTCCACGCTGACGTCGGCCTTGCCGGTGTAGTAGAGCTCCACCTCGTAGCGGTCGCAGGAGGTCGTCAGCCCTGTCGTACCTACTATTAGTAATACGGGGGCCAAGAGACTAATGAGTTTCTTCATCATTTGGCACCTCCTTTCTTCTTACCGATGATATAGACCAGCGAGAGCTTCAGCTTGGTGGGAGCAAACCAGCTCTTCCAATCGTCGTCGCTGCGGTAGATGAGGCGCGCGTCGTCGAACTCGTTCTCGTAGTGCACCTTCGGGCCGCCAATATAGCCGACGGCGGCGGAGAGCTCCAGATTCCAGTGGCGGGCCAGCGGCCAGGAGTAGCCGGCAGAGATGCCGATGCTGACAAACTGACCCTGATCGCCCTTGCCGTCGCGACCCAAGTCGTACTTGCCACCGGCTGCATAGACGCCCACGAAGGGACCCGTGAGCACGGGCACGCCAGCGGCGCAACGTCCTGTGAACCAGCGGCGAAGCTCGACACCGCCCATCAACAGCTGGTAGGCGATGCGGGTAGGACGCTGGTCGTCACGGTAGTATTGGTTGACGTCGCCGGCGGAATTGTGGTCGAAGCGCCACCAGGGGCACCACAGCTCAGCCATCACACTCCAGCGGTGCTTCTTGCCGAAGGGCACCTCTACCTCTATATTGGGCGCCAGCAGCGCGTCGAAGAGCAGATTGGTCTTCACGGCCAACAACGGACGGAAGACCTTGTAGCCGCCCTCGTCGCTTGCCGGAGCCGGCAGGCTCAGCGTGTCGGCCTTCAGACGGTAGATGGTGTCGGTGTGCACGGCGCCGGCAGTGCGCGTCACGTTCTTCTGCGTGTAGCTGATCTGATAGTCCGTGTGGCGCAGCAGCGGGAAAGCCCTCTCGTTCAGCGTCTTGTAGTCATCGGGATATTCCGTGAGGATGCGCTTCAGCTTGGCGTCGGGATCGAGGTCGCTGCCAATGATGCGCAGCAGAGCCTCACGATTGCCCAGCAGAGCGGTGGAGTCCACGAAGTTGCGCAGGCCGACCCAGTCTTCCGCCTCGTAAGACGTATGGAACAGCATGGGCGACACATCGGTCTGCTCGATGATGTAGCGCGTCAGGCTGCTGGTGCGTCCGCGGGCCAGGCGGTCGTTGTTGGCATAGGAGCCCTCGGGCGATGCGAAGCCCTTAATCTCGATGCGCAGAATCTGAATGGCGGTGTCGCGGCTCACGCTGTCGATGGTGTGGCGCAGACGCTCCAGCTCGACGGCATTGTTGCGGAAGTCGGGGCGAACCTCAGTACTGTTGACGGGGAACGACACATAGGCGCTGCCCTTCAGGCTGTGCACCTCCTCGTGGTGAATGTCCTCCTCCCTGTAAACCTTATATTCGGGCGTGGGTGTGCGATAGGTGAACGTGTCGCTCTGCAACACATCACCGCAAGCGTTGGTGCGCTCCACACGGAAACTGAGCGAGGCCGTCTGCATCCAGCCGGCAACGGCCAGGCGTTCGCTGTAGTGGCGGTGGCTGCTCGCATCCTTGGCACGATAGCGGAGCCCGTCGGGGGCAACGCCGCTGCGCACCTGATGGTAATATACCCACTGGCCGTCGATATCAACGGACGGGAAGGCGGCCACATTATCGCCGCAGGTCAGCAGCGGGCTGATGACGATACGCTCCTTGCGCGGCAGCTTATCGCCCATCACAACAAATCGGAATTGCAGGCTATAGTCGTTAGCATCAGCAAGCGAGGCAAACAGGACACTGTCGATGCAGACCGTCAGCTTGTCGTTCTTGCCATTGGGCAAAGGAATGACATGCTGAGCCTGGGCAGCCGATACAATGAAGAGCAGCAAAGCCGAAAGAATCTTCGTCAGCAAAGCTCTTGCTGCCGTCCCCCGAACTGAACTATGGTTAATGTTAAATTTCATGTCTGCTCTGTCTTTTCTTTTTCAGGATTTTACCCCTTTCTCGCGCGATTACTTATATTTAATATGCAAAAATAGTATTTTTTTTCAAAACAACAAGGATTTTTACATTTTTTTGGCAAAAAATCGCACATTTTTTTTGTTTTTTGCTCACTCCATTTTGCAAACGGGTGGTATTTTTATCGCAAAAAGGCGCTACGAACGGACATAACGGACACAATTAACGCTTGTCCGTTATGTCCGTTATGTCCGTAACGCTGCGCGCCGAGTTGCGCCATCACTGCTACATCACTGCTGTATCACTGCTAATTACAGGGGCTGTAGCGAGGAGAGAACAAGGCCGAAAGACCGCCCAAAAGCGGACAACATCGGCAAAAATGACTGCGATTTACAAAATTAATTTACGTTAACTTGCTGTAAAACAAAGAAAATATCATAACTTTGCACCCGTAAAACAACACCGGCGATGACACTGATGCAACTGAGCAGACGGAGCGCGACACTTCTCCTCGGAGTGAGCCTCACCGTTTGTGCCGCCGCAAAGAGTCCTGACGGGCCCTCATCTTCGTCCAAACGGCAGAAAACAGTCGTGATATTATATGAAAACGACGTGCATTGCGCCATCGACGGATACGCCAAGCTGGCGGGACTGCGCGACGCCATCGTCGCCGCCGACACAGCCTGCGTGGGCATCGTCTCCAGCGGCGACTTCCTCAACGGCGCCCTGCCCGGAACGATTTCCACCGGCCAATATATTGTGGACCTCATGCGACGGGTGGGCTACGACGCCGTCACCCCCGGCAATCACGAGTTCGACTTCGGCGTGCCGCGTATGGCGGCATTGCTCCCGCAGATTGGCGCCCCCGTTGTCTGCGCCAACCTCTATAAAGAAGGTGCTCTACAGCCCTTCTACCCCGCCTGCGTCCTGAAAACCTACGGCGAGAAGCGCGTCGGCTACGTCGGCGTTTGCACTCCGGCAAGCATGGTGGACGAAGCCTACGCTTTCTTCGATGAAAACGGCCGAAAACGCTACGATCTGCGTCCGGACGACATCGTCACGCTGGTGCAGCACGCCGTTGATTCCGTGCGGCAGGCCGGCGCCGACTATGTGGTGGTGCTGTCGCATCTCGGCGAAGTGAATTTCGACGGTTTCATCGACTCACACGCGTTGGTCGGCAAGCTTAGCGGCATCGATGCGGTGCTCGACGGCCACACCCATTCGGTGGTTCCCCGCGATAGGGTGCAGGACCGCAATCAGCGCCCGGTTCCCGTGACGCAGACGGGCACTCAGTTTGCCCATATCGGGAAGCTGCTCATCAGCGCCGACGGTCGCATCTCCACCTCGCTTATACCTATTAAAGATATCCCCTACTCCAGCCCGCTGGTGACGGCAACCGCCGACAGCATCAAACGGCTGATAAGCGCAATAACCGGCGAAGTCATCGGACAAAACGACTTTGAGCTGGTCGCCGCCGACAGCCTTGGCGACTGGCTGGTGCGCAAGGGCGAGACGAATCTCGGCGACCTCTGTGCCGACGCCGTTCGCGAGCATTGTGGCGCCGACATCGGGCTGGTCAACGGCGGCGGCATACGCAACAACATCCCGGCCGGCACAATCACCTTCGGCGACGCCGTCAACGCGCTGCCCTACGACGATCTTATGTGCAAGATAGAGGTAAGCGGAGAGATGCTGCTCAACATGCTGAAAAAGTGCACGGAACGCTATCCTCAGAAAGACGGATCGTTCCCGCAGGTGTCCGGCTTGAGGTTCACCCTCCACGCCGGCAGTCATGCCGTCACCGACGTGCAGGTAATGAACCGCACGACTGCACAATATGAGCCGCTCCAGCCCGGCTGCAACTATACCGTCGGCGTCAGCGACTACTACAAGAGCGGCTTCGGCGGCACGCTGAAAAACGCCGCACTCATCGAGCAGACAACGGAAGTCACCTACAACGTCCTGAGCCAATACATCAAGAACACGCTCAAGGGCGATGTGTCAGCCTACCGCGCTCCTCAGGGCAGAATCATCATTGAAGACTGACGGGGGGAGAGGACTCTAAATCACTTCAGGAGTCTTTTGATTTGCGTTTCTGTCTTTTTCTAGGATTTCCTAGGTTTTCCTAGGCTATCCTAGGCTATCCTAGGGTTGCCTAGGCCTTCCTAGAGTTTCCTAGGAGAGCCTCCAGCTCTTTTATCCTTGCTTTTAACTGTTGGTTTTCTTTCTCTAAAGCTTGCATATAGGCATCCTGCTCCTTACGGTAGCCGGTACGCGCAGCGTGCATGCGCTCTTTGATTCCGCCTTCTGTCACAAATTGCCTTTCCAGCTTCTCAATATAGGCGAACATCATCTTGTCTGTCTGGTGACAAAGTGTGAGTGCCAGGTTAGCCATCTCCTCGTCGTTCATCTTAACCAACAGAGACCCATAATCGCTATAGTCGTTGTGGGAATGACAGAAGTCACGGAGCTTCTTCTGGCGTTCGCTGTCAGCTGGCCACATCGCCAGATGGTGGGTGTTCAAGTAGTCTTGGTAGTCAGCACGGAGTTCCTGCAGGCTTCCTCGTGCCACATTCATCAGCTTAATTTCCATCTCAGAGCTTGTCTGTCCATCCTCACTGCCTTCCACGATATTCTGCTTGCCGGAACGGGCTGCCTGCACCATCTGGTCTACGGTACGGTCGCCATGAGCGGGCAAGAAACGTTTACAGAACTCTACGGTTATCCGGTAGAGTGCATCACTCTTACGATAGAAGTACAGGTCTTTCCAAACCACAGCCTTCTTCAGCACTTTACCTTTAGTATTGTATTCCATATCGTTTCTGCTCAATAGTGTTCTCCTTATCCTAAACAATCTTAGGCTCTCTCGACCTGCGAATCAGCAGCAGCGAAACGACCAGCAGCACGGGGAACACTGAGGCGGCAAGCAGGCCGCCCTGAATGCCCTCGCCGGTGAATTCGGTGCCGAGGCCCACAAACGACGGCCCCAACGTGCCGCCCATATCGCCGGCCAGCGCCAGCAGGGCAAAGAGCGCCGTGCCGCCTTCGGGCATCCGGGCCGAGGTGAGGCTGATGGAGCCGGGCCACATGATGCCCACGGACAGGCCGCTGATCATACAGCCGGCGAAAGCCAGGAGCGGCAGCGATGCCAGAGCGGCCGTCAGATAGGCGGCGAAGCACACGATGCCGGCCCACATCATGTAGCCGGAGAGGTCGAGATTCTGTCCTCTCTTCCCGTACCACAGGCGGCCGAGCCCCATGCAGAAGGCAAAGCCGCACGGGCCCGCCAAATCGCCGACGGCTTTGTCAACGCCCAAAGAGGCCTCAGCGAAAGCCGACGTCCACTGCGCCATGGAGGCCTCGGAGGCGCCGGCGGCCACCATCAGCATCAGGAAGAGCCAGAACGTGCTGTTGCGGAGCAGCTGCGTCATGCTCATTCCCTCGGAATCCTCCACGATGGGCTCTATGGGGCAAGTGGCAAAATTCAGGATGTTGTAGAGCGGAATCAGCGCCCACAGACAGGCCAACATCCGCCAGTTGTCCAGGCCGAAGAAGGTGAAAAACAGCGTGGAGCCGACGATCACACTCACGGCGCCCCAGCAGTAAAACGAGTGCAGCAGGCTCATCATGCCTTCTTTGTCGGGGAAAGGACAGGCCTCAATGATGGGGCTGCAAAGCACCTCAATCAAGCCGCTTCCGACAGCATAAACACACACGCAAAGGAGCACGCCTATCAAGGGATTGGAGAAGAGCGACGGCACGAAAGCCAGCCCGATGAGCCCCAAAGCCGAAGTCACCTCCGAGACGATGATGCTCTTGCGATAGTCGATATTCTTAAACTTGGCGCAGAGCAGATCCGTCACCAGCTGGACGATGTAGAACACCGCCGGAATCAAGGCAAGGCTGGCTATAGGCAGCTCATATTCACGGTGAAACGCCATGAACAGCAGCGGAGGGAAGTTGGCTACGATGGCTTGCGTCACAAAGCCGAGGTAGCAGGCCGTTTTTGTTTTGCTGTAATCCTTTACCGTGCTCATTTCGATGATTATTTCGCTGCAAAGTTACGACCTTTTTTGCTATTTCACAAGCTTTCCGCGCTTTAAAGATTGCTTACCAGGGCCTGAATCCTGGCTTTGGTAGCCTCGGTCTTCTGCTCGTCGAGCTTGGCCGTCACGATGCCGCTGTCCGTCACGCCCCAATAGTTGCAGATGTCCTTGTACTCAGCCGTAGCTCCGGAATAGACGCCGGGAGAGTAAGAAGACACCATGAGGGCCATCTTCTTGACCTTGGCGGGCTTGTTGACACAATACATGCGCTGGATGGGCGCCTGAATCTGGGCATTCAGGGTGAAGTAGTAGATGGGAGCGGCCAGCACCAGCACCTCGGCTCCGGCCATCAGGGGATAGAGCTCCTGCATGTCGTCCTTCTGGATGCAGGCGCCAGCTCCCTTGCCGTGGCAGTATTCGCAGGCCAGGCAGCCGGCAATCTTCTTGTGCGACACGTTGACCAGCGTCACCTCGTGACCTGCTGCCTCTGCGGCGTTCTTATACTCTTCCGCCATCCAGGCGGTGTTGCCATTGGCTCTGGGAGAGGCCTGTAAGATGAGAATTTTCATGATGTTACGTTTTTTACGGTTCGTTTTTCGGGAAATAGTCCCTGCAAAGATAGCATTTTTTTTCAAAACTACGCATTGTTCGCCGATTTTTTCGTATCTTTGCGCAAAATAATTTCTTAAACAGACACATCATGAAACGCTCAAAACTCCGGATGCTTCTTGCCGTCATGTGCGCGGCATGCTTCACCGCCGTCACTGTCTCCTGCTCCGGTTCGGACGAGACCAACGTCAACCCCACCGAAGACACCAGCCGCTTCGTCACCCTGTCCGAAGCCGTGCCCGACGCCATCCTGGAGATTCGCTACTACGGCACCTACAACTTCGTCGGCGCCCGCATCGACGGCTACGAGCAGCCCGTGGCCCTGCTGACCAAGGAAGCCGCCAAGGCGCTGAAGGCCGTGAGCGATGACGTCATCAGTCAGGGCTACCGCCTGAAGATCTACGACGCCTACCGCCCGCAGAAAGCCGTGGACCACTTTGTGCGCTGGGCCGAAGACCTCAGCGACACCAAAATGAAGCCCTACTTCTACGCCGACCTGGACAAGGGCGTGCTCTTCGAGCGGGAATACATCATGGCCAAGAGCGGCCACACACGCGGCTCTACGGTGGACCTCACGCTGTTCGACATGACCTCGGAGAAGGAGCTCGACATGGGCGGCACCTTCGACTGGTTCGGCCCCGAGAGCCATCCCGACTTCTGCGGCGACCCCGAGAGCGGCACCTACACAGGGAAAAACAGCCAGAGCCCTACCGGCCGCAGCATCACCCCCGAGCAGTTTGCCCACCGCATGATTCTGCGGCGCGCCATGCTTGCCCACGGCTTCAAGCCCTTCGACACCGAGTGGTGGCATTTCACGCTGGCCGACGAGCCTTTCCCCGACACCTATTTCACCTTTCCCGTGCGGCAGATTGAATAAACCCGTTTTATCGTGTGAGTTAACTCGATCGATCGTTTGAGCTAACTCACACGATGATTTGAGTTAACTCAGCTTTTTGGGGGTACTTCCCGACCCCACATTTCTTCCTCTCTTTTTTGATAGCTCTTCCTGACGCGAATCACCAGGCGGTCGTCAATGGGCCGTATCTCGAGCGCAGCGGCCGAAATCCAGTTGACATACTCCAAACGGACGTTGAGCGCATCGTCGCGCCAGGCATAGCTGCCGGCCACATAGAAGGGACCCTGAAGGCCCTTGAACTTCTGGCGCGCGTTCATCGAATAGAGCGGATAGGCGGCGATTTCACTGGTCAGCCACTCGCCGTAGCCGAGGGAGAGACTGTAGCGCCTCCCGTATTTGTCCAGCACCTTCATCTCCATGCGCCCGTCGTGCTGCTCGAAGGAGAGGGTCTTCCAGCCGAACTCGTTGTCGGTGAAGGCGTACACGCGGCCCTCCATCTCCTTCATCATCGACAGCGTATCGGTCCCCTCGGGTGTCAGATAGCGGTACGAAGCCATCTTCTCCTTCAGGCGCTCGGACTCCTCACTCTGCTCTAGAGGCTCGTCGCTGAGATGTGGCAGCAGCTCTTCCCAGACGAGATGCAGCTGCGGGGCAATGGCGCACTCGGTGATGGCCACCACCATGTCCTGCTCCGGCATCACAAGGATGTACTGCCCCAGCCTGCCGTCGGCGCAATAGGCCCTGCGCGGCGTGCAGCTCCACATCTGGTAGCCGTAGAACTTCGTGCGTCTGTGGTTGACGGGAATCTGGCGCTTCATCATCTGATGCACCCACGATTCGGAGACCAACTGTCGGCCACCCCAGCGCCCCTTTTGCAGCAGCAGCTGCCCCAGCTTCGCCATGCTCTCACACTGGATGTGCAGACCCCATCCGCCCACATTGTAACCCTCGGGACTCTCCTCCCAGCCTACCTCGGTGATGTTCATATACCTGAAGAGGTGCGCCTTCAGATAGTCCAGCGTCTTCATCCCCGTGACGCGTTGCAAGATGGCCGAGAGGAGATAGGTGCACAGCGAGTCGTATTTGAAGATACGGCCGGGCGTTTTGACCGGCTTCGAGAGATAAGCCCGAATCCAGTCGCTGCACTCGGCACGGAGATGCTCGTCCGGGGCGATGCCCGAAGCCATGATGAGCAGATCGCGCACGGTCATCGAAGCCAGCTCCGGCGACATCAGCTCCAGCTTGTATTCCGGGAAGAAGGTGACGACACGGTCGGTGACGCGCAGCTTGTGCTCGTCCACGGCCAGACCGACGGCCACGCTGACAAAGGTCTTGGAGCAGGAATACATCGTGTGGCGGTATTCCGCCTTCCAGGGCTCCGGATAGACCTCGGCGATGACCTTGCCGTGGCGCAGAATCATCACACTGTGGATGTTGGCCCCGGGCGCTCCGATCAGCGTGTCGAGCAGATGGGCGACGACAGCCGACGGGATGCCCTGCTCCTCCGGAGTGGAGCGCGGCAAATCGCCCACCTGACTCCAGGCCGTCGTGCACGACAGCAGAAGCACCGCGACCCAACGCATCGTCTGTCTCATCTCCAGATGTCTTTTTTGCTTACTTAAACAGCTTCTGAGCCATCTGATACAAGCTGCGGCGCCAGGTGAGGAACTCGTGCGCCGTGCCTTCGGACACGTAACCCTCGGCGTTGAAGCCGGCAGCCTTCAGGTCGGCCACTGCCTTGAGCGCGCGGTCGGGATATTCCTTCTCGCCGCAGCTGATGAAGATGTAGTCCACCAACTTCTTGTCCTTAATCTCCTCGGGCGTGTACATGCCGCCGCTCATGATGCCCCAGTGGCCGAACACTCCGGGACGGGCCAGTGTGATGGCATGCGTCTCCATGCCGCCCATAGAGAGGCCGGCCATGGCTCTGTGCTTTCGGTCGGCCACGGTGCGGAAGTGGCTGTCGATGTAGGGCACCAGCTCGTCGATGAGCACCTTGCCGAAATCCTCGGCCACCTGATTGCGGTCAAACGGACGTCCGAAGACCACATCGTTGGTCATGCCGTAGGTCATCACCACGATGAAAGGCAGCGCCTTGCCCTCGGCGATGAGGTTGTCCATGATGAGGCCTGCCTTGCCCTGCACGGGCCACGAGGTCTCGTTCTCGCCCCATCCGTGCTGCAGGTAAAGCACGGGATAGCGCTTCTTGCCCTTCTCATAGCCCGCGGGCGTGTAAACATACGCCGTGCGCAGCTGGTTGCCGTTCACATGGCTGGGGAAGAGCACCTTCTGCACGTTGCCGTGCTCGATGTCGGTGCGCTCGGCATAGAATGCTTCATCCTGGGCAGGCACTTCCACGCCGCTCATCCAGCGTGCGCCGCCGTAGTAGCTGTTGGTGCCGGGATCCACCACCTGGGCGCCGTCGATCGACAGCGTGTAGTAGTGGAAGCCCTCGTCTTCGGGCTCCAGGGTGGTGCCCATCCACGAGCCGTCTTCCTGACGCTTCAGCACCGTGCCGCCCATGTGGCCGCCGTGACCGGCAGAGGCGATGACGTAGCGGGCGGCAGGAGCCTGCACACGGAAGCGCACATAGCCCTGAGAGTTGACCTGCGGATACTGCTGACGGGGCTGACAGGTGGAAGAAGGCTTGAAGTCCTCCTTGATGACGGCCGTGTCAGAGGCTGCGCTGAAGTCGCGTATCACGCGATAAACGTTCTTGGGCTTGTAGTCCTTGTCGAAAGGCAGAGGATAGTTGTCGGCGCCGAGCCAGGAATCGCGGTCGCTGAGGTTCCAGAAGGTGACGCAGTCCACCTTGTCGGCATGGCGGCGCATCACGCGGAACACAGCGGCATACTCGGCCTCCTGCATCAGCTTCTGGTCGCCGCTGATGCGGGCGCCCTCGTTGCGGTTGAAGCGCAGCTGTCCGCCCATCTCCTGATTCACGCGGATGTCGAGCTCGGTCATGTGGATGTGGTCCACAATCTCCGCATATTTGCTCACGGCGGCTTCAATATCCTCCTCGGAGGGGCCGTAGATGTTGTAGTGACCCTGCATGCCGATGCCGTCCACGGGCACGCCGTCGGCCTTCATGGCGCTGATCATCTCGCAGATGCGGTCGCGCTTCACGGGGTCGCACTCGTTGTAGTCGTTGTAGAAGAGCAGCGCGTTGGGATCCGCCTCGCGGGCGAAGATGAAGGCCTTGCGTATGAACTCGTCGCTGCCGCATATCTTATAGAAGGTGGATTCGCGCAGAGGCTGGTCCTTGCCGTCGGCACCGATGCGGCGGCCGCCGTCGGCAATACATTCGTTGAACACATCCCAGGCATAGACCACGTCCTTATAGCGGTTGACCACGGTGTGGATGTGCTCCCTCATGCGCTCGTAGAGCACCTCTTTGCTGACCAGCTTGTGGTCCTTGTCGTAGAACATCCAGTCGCACATCTGGTTGTGCCACATCAGGCAGTGTCCGCGCAGCTTGATGCCGTTCTGACGGCAGAAGTCGGCCACACGGTCGGCACGCTCCCAGGTCCACTTGCCTTCAGCAGGATGCACGGAGGCCGGCTTCATGTCGTTCTCGGCCGTGATGCTGCTGAACTCCTTTTTCACCAAAGCGCTCTGGGCCTCGTCCGTGATGTTGCGACCGTTGACGGCCACACCGATGAGGAAATAGTCGCGGTAGGCCTCCTTGAGGCTCCTCGAATCACCCTGCGCACCGGCCCCGGCAAACACCGTCAGGGCACACAATGCCGTTAAAAGAATCTTTTTCATGCTTAGATTTTTATGTTTGTTTTCGGATTTTCAACGCAAAGTTAATCATTTTCGCTCACTTTGAAAAGTCATTTATAATTTTATTAATATATTTGCAATCAAATCAACATTATTTAACGGTTTAAAGCACCTCAAAACATACAAATGCCGACAGAAACTCCCGACCCAGCGTCAAAAGGATTTTATAAACTCACGTGGCTCCAGCGCATCGGATTTGGCTCGGGCGACCTGGCCCAGAACCTGATCTTCCAGACCACGTGCATGTATCTGCTGTTTTTCTACACCGACATCTACGGCCTTGATGCCATGGACGTCTCGGTGATGTTTACGGTGGGCAATGTGGCCAACGTGCTGTGGGACCCTGTCGTGGGAGCGCTGATTGACAAGCACTCGCCGCGACTGGGCAAATACCGCAGCTATCTGGTGACGGTCGGCATCCCACTCACGGGCTTTGCCATCCTGTGCTTCTGGAACGGCTATGCGCCGTCGCTGCTTTACGCCTACGTCACCTACATCGCCATGACGCTGCTCTACACGTTTATCAACGTGCCCTACGGCGCGCTGAACTCGTCACTCACCCGCGACACCGACGAAATCACCGTCTTGACCTCCGTGCGCATGTTCATGGCCAACTGCGGCGGCCTGGCCGTCGGTTCGGGCCTGCCCCTGCTCATCGCCCGTTTCACCGACGAGCCCGGCGAGGGGTTGCCCAAGGACCCCTCGGCCTGGTTCGCCACCATGACCATCTACGCCCTGACGGGTCTGGCCCTGCTCTTTTTCTGCTTCAGCCAGTGCAAGGAGCGCGTGGTCATGAACGAGAGCGAGGCGGCCAACGTCAAGATCAGCGACCTTTGGATGGAGTTCTTCCACAACCGGCCCCTGCGCGTCATTGCCTTCTTCTTCATCACTGCCTTTGCCATGATGTCCATCGGCAACGCCGCCGGCGCCTATTTCATCAACAGCAACATGCACGGCTCGCCCGACCAGCTCTCCGTCTTCATGGGACTGGGCTCGGCGCCTTCGTTCATCTTTATGCCTCTGGTGCCGCTGATTAAGAAAGCCGTCGGCAAGAAGAACATGTTCTACATCTTCCTCAGCGTGGCCGTCATCGGCATGGCGTTTCTCTACGGCGCGGCCAAGATGGAAAATCCGAGCATGACATTGGTCTACATCGCCCAGTTCGTCAAATCCACCGGCGTGATTGTGGCCACCGGCTACATGTGGGCGCTGGTGCCGGAGGTCATCTCCTACGGCGAATATGTGAGCGGCAAGCGCATCGCCGGCATTGTCAACGCCCTGACCGGCATCTTCTTCAAGGCCGGCATGACGCTGGGCAGCGTGGTGGCTCCGGCCGTTCTGGCCTATGTCGCCTACAACCCCAAATCCACCGGCCAGACGCCTGAAGCCGAAGAGGGCATCCTGTGGCTGGTGTGCGTCATCCCCGCCGCCCTGCTACTCCTGGCCATGCTGATCATCTCCAAATACGAGCTGACCGACGAAAAGATAGACCGCATTAATAAGGAAATCGAAGCACGCCGTTGAACATTGAATCTGAATCCTGAATCCTGAATCTTGAATCCTGAATCTTGAACCCTTAACCCTTAACCCCAAATGTCTCCCCGATATCTCTTCCCCGACGATTATATGGCCGACCCCGCGGCGCACGTGTTCAACGGAAAGCTTTACATCTATCCCTCCCACGACCGCCAGTGCGACAACGTGTTCGATGACGACGGCGGCCACTTCCAGATGCGCGACTATCACGTGCTTTCGTTCGACGACATTGAGAACGGCCCCGTGACGAATCACGGCGTCATCCTCGATCAGGATCAGGTGGATTGGGTGGAGAGCCAGATGTGGGACAGCGATGTCGTGGAGAAGGACGGCAAATATTATCTGGTGTTCTCCGCGAAGGACCGCAACAGCGAATTCCACCTCGGCGTGGCCGTCTCCGACCGTCCCGAGGGGCCGTTTACGCCGCAGCCGCATCCCATTCGCGGCGCCGACAGCATCGACCCTTGCGTCTTCAAGGATGACGATGGGCGCATCTACTGTTACTACGGCGGTCTGTGGGGCGGACAACTGCAGTGGCACGTCCCCCTGAGCGTCAACCCCGTAAGGCAGCCCGACACGGAGAGCGCTCCCGCCGGCCATGTGGACCTGGGGCACGCGCCGGACAAGAAGACCGAGCTTTGGGCTCCGGCCGATGCTCCCGCCCTGTCCAGCTTCGTCGCCCTCATGAGCGACGATGTGCTGCAGTTGGCCGAAGCGCCGCGCCCCGTGGTCGTTCTCGACAAGGACGGACAGCCCATGAAGGCCGCCGACCCGCACCGCTTCTTTGAAGCCAGCTGGATGCACAAGCGCGACGGGAAATACTATTTCTCCTACTCCACCGGCGACAGCCATCTCCTGTGCTACGCCGTCGGCGACAACCCCTACGGCCCCTTCACCTGGCAAGGCGTCATCCTCGAGCCCGTTGTCGGCTGGACCACCCACCACTCTATCGTGGAGTTCCGGGACCAATGGTATCTGCTCTATCACGACTGCGTGCCCTCCGGCGGCGTCACCCATCTGCGCTCGCTGAAGGCGCAGCGTCTGTTCTATAACGAAGACGGAACGATTCAACCTGTAGTCAATGAGTAGCTTGAAGTGAACAGCAAACCGTCCATTAGGTAACAGCAAAGTTCCAAATTATCAACACAAAACCTGATGTTGTTAATATTTCCGGGCACGGAAACCCGTTTTTTTGTAGAAAAATGCTTAATTTTGCAGCTGTTTTAAGCACGCCAATGAGACTCTCTGCCCTACTCTTTGCCTTGATATTTGCCTTCAACCTGTCCGCGGAAAGCAAATTTACCCGCTTTTTCGTGATACTGGACAGCGTGATGGAGGCAAAATACTATAAAGTCAACTACGACACCAACTACATCGGGCGTCCCGACTTCCGCTGGATTGTGAGCTCACGCGCCAACCTCTCCGGTCACAACATCATTGCCCGCGGCTCCGAGAGCAACATGAACGCCGAATCCGATCTCCGCACCGATCTCAAAGCCACGCTGAAGCTCGCCGTCACCTACTACGGCATCACGGCCGGCTTCGCGCTGAATCCTGCCAAATGGGCCGGCAAAAACAGGGACTTCGAAATCAACGCCAACTTCTACAACAACCGCTACAGCATCGACCTCAGCTACCAGTCTTCGGAGACGCTGCGCGGCGATCTCGAGTTGCGCGGGCATGACATCCGCATCGACAAGGGCGACGCGAAACTCAAGTCGCTCAACCTCACCGCCGACTACATCTTCAACTACAAGAAATTCTCCATGCCCGCCGCCTTCACGCAGAGCTTCATCCAAAAGAAATCCGCCGGATCGTGGATGGTGGGGCTCTCGTTTCAGGCCAGCTCCATCACGGCCGACGCCCAGCAGGACAAACTTATCCGCAACACGGACATTGCCCTCTATCGCGTGAGCCTGGGAGGCGGCTACGGCTACAACATCGTGGCCGGCCGTTGGCTCATCCATCTCAGCGCCACACCCACGATGGTCGTGTACAACTACGGAAGGCTCACGCTGGATGAATTCGAACGCAAACGGGGTGTCACCTTTCCCGACATGATCTTCACAGAACGCGCCGCCGTCACCTGGCACATCAACCGCCGCGTCTTCCTCGGCGCCAACGCCGTGCTCAACCATTCGCTGATGCGCGACAACGATATCTACTTCGGACACTACAAATGGATCACACGCCTGGTTGTGGGCGTGCGCCTCTCGGACTTATCTCACAAAAAAAAGCATAACTATGACCAAGATAGCAACTAAACTGACGGAACTCATCGGCCGCACACCCCTCGTGGCCCTCACCACCCTGTCTCAGGCCAAGGGCCTCACCACACCCCTCATCGCCAAGGTGGAGAGCTTCAACCCCGGCGGCAGTTCGAAAGACCGCGTGGCCCTCTCCATGATAGAGGACGCCGAAGAGAAAGGCCTACTCAAACCCGGCGCCACCATCATCGAGCCCACCAGCGGCAACACCGGCGTGGGCCTGGCGCTTATCTCCGCAGTGAAGGGCTACCACCTCATCCTCACCATGCCTGAGACGATGAGCGTGGAGCGCCGCAATCTGGTGAAAGCCTACGGCGCCGAAGTGCGCCTGACCCACGGCAAGGACGGCATGAAGGGCGCCATAGCCGAAGCAGAGCGTCTGCGCGACAGCATCCCCGGCAGCATCATCCTGCAACAGTTCGACAACCCCGCCAACGCCCTGGCCCACTACCGCACCACGGGCCCCGAAGTGTGGGAGCAGACCGGCGGCAAGGTGGACATCTTCGTGGCCACCGTGGGCACCGGCGGCACCCTCTCCGGCACGGGGCGCTACCTCAAGGAGCAGAATCCCGGCGTGAAGGTCATCGGCGTGGAGCCCGCCAGCTCCGCCGTGCTCAACGGCAAGCCCGCCGGCGCACACAAGATACAGGGCATTGGCGCCGGTTTCGTGCCCGGCAACTACGACGCCTCGGTGGTGGACGAAGTGATTGATGTGGCCGACGACGACGCCATCCTCACCGGTCGCCAGGCCGCACAGCAGGAAGGCCTCCTCGTGGGCATCTCCTCCGGCGCCGCACTTTGGGCCGCTGCACAGGTGGCCGCGCGCCCCGAAAACAAAGGAAAGAATGTGGTAGTGCTGCTGCCCGACACGGGTGAGCGCTATCTCTCCACCGTGCTCTACGCCTTCGAGGAATACCCGCTCTAAACCTCCTCCAGGAGGCTTTCCAGGCGCTCGACGGCCAAAGCCATATCGGAAGCAAAACAGCGATGGACACGCAGGAATTCTGCGTTGCCGTCGCTGATTTTTTTATACAGCAGAGGGTTCATGCCGTCCACATAGTCGGCAATGGCCACCTCAATGTCGTCGCGCTGCCAGTCGAGCGTGGAATGCTCATACACGCGCCACTTCTGGTGGAAGAAACAATAGGCCGTCTCGATGCTGTCGCGGGGAATCATGCCTCCTTGTCGAAATCCGCAGGGCGGAACTGGCGCTGCTCCTCACTGTAGATGTAGCCGTTCTCACGCAGATAGTCCTTCACCTGAGCGGGCTCCTTGTCGAAATAGTTGCACAGCGACTCCAACGTGTCGAACTCGTCATCGCGCAGGAGCATATTGATCGCGGAGACCATCATGGCCGGATCCTGGGGTAAATAGTCCATATCGTTTTTCTTTATATATCCGTTTAAACGCAGAGGCGCTCCACCACCCCGAGGAGCGAGGGCGCATCGTCGATGACGAAGTCGGCCCCGGCCTTCTCCAAGAGCTCGCGCGAAGCGTTGCCGTAGGTCACGCCGCAGGTGCGCGCTCCGGCATTGTGGCCCATAAGAATGTCCACGGGCATGTCGCCCACCACCAGCGTGGCAGCGGCAGGGACGCCGAGCGCCTCCAGAATCTTCTCTACGGGCTCTCCGTCGGGTTTGTGGCGTTCCGTGTCCTCAGAGCCCACCATCATGGCCATCTCCACCGGCATCTGCATGTCGGCCCACAGGGCGCGCAGCGAGCGCGAAGAGCGCGAAGAGGCAATGGCCATGGTGATGCCTTTGGCGCGAAGCCGCTCCAACATCTCCACCACGCCGTCGAAGGGTTTGGGCGGAAAGCCGGCCAGCGTCTCGGCAAAGATGCGGCGATAGGTGTCCACACAGGCCTCGGCCGCCTCGTCGCTCAAAGAGGGATGCAGCGTGGAGAAGGCGTCCTTCAAGACCAAGCCGATGATGCCCGCACACTGCTCCTCCGAGAGCACGGGGAGGCCCATGGCCTTCTGCGTGCGCTGCACAGTGAGCACGATGTGGCGGCTTGTATCGGCCAGTGTGCCGTCAAAGTCAAAGACAATCAGGCGGAGCGGCATCGGCGTGTCAGACATCTGCATCAGTCGTCGGTCACCTCGCTGAGCACCACGGTGTCGCGCTCGTAGTGGCGGTTCACGGCAATGAGCAGCAAAGGCTGCGACTCGAAGGTGCGGAACTCGTCGTCGCGATCCACACTGTATTCAAACGTCAGCGTCTCGCCGTCGTCCAGGAGTTGACGGTCTTCCAGATCCACATCCTGGCTCGTGGGCGGCAGAGCCACGGCAATCACAAAGTAGTTCTCAAAATCCACCTGAGTGGGCAGATCGTCATCATCGCCCATCACGGCAGCAGCGCCGAAGAGGCTGTCGAACTGCTCCTGAGTGTCGATCTTCGGATCAGCCGGCAGCTCTGCACCGTTCTTGAGGAAATAGTGCTCCACATCGCTGTAGGGCACAGACATGGGAGCATGCACCTCGGCCTCTTCATCGGCCTCGGCGTTGTTCTTTTGACCCGTGCAGGCGCCCAGCAACATCAATGCCGCACCTGTCATCAAAAAAGCAATCAGTTTCGTCTTCATGAGGGAAAGAGATTATGGTTTGACATCGAAGGGGGCTCCCCTCCCCCTCTTTGTGACCCCGATGGGACTCTAACCCATGACACTCAGAACCGGAATCTGATGCTCTATACAACTGAGCTACGGGGCCGTGGCGGCAGGACGCGCTCCTGCCTTATATCGTTTACATCGCCTTGAACCACTGGGTGATTTGGCGGAAGAGGAAGTTCCTCGTGTTGCCGCCCGAGATGCCGTGGTTGCGGTTGGTGAAATCTATCTGATAGAAGTCCTTGTCTGCCTGAATGAGCGCCTCGGCATACTCCGCCACATTGCGGTAGTGCACGTTGTCGTCGGCCGTGCCCTGACAGATGAGCAGACGGCCCGAGAGCTTGGAGGCGCGCGTGATGGGATTGTCACCGTAACCCTCAGGATTCTCCTTCGGGGTGCGCATGAAGCGCTCGGTGTAAATCGTGTCGTAGTAGCGGTAGCAGGTGACGGGAGCGACAGCTACACCGGCAGCGAAGACCGGACGGCCCTCCGACATGCTCATCAGTGTGATGTAGCCGCCGTAGCTCCAACCCCATATGCCGATGCGGTTCTTGTCCACGTAGGACTGCTGACCGAGCCACAGGGCAGCCTCCACCTGATCCTTAGCCTCAAGGAGGCCGAGGTGCTGGTAGGTCTGCTTCTCAAACCGGGCGCCGCGACCGCCGGTGCCGCGACCGTCCACACAGACGCAGAGGAAACCCTCCTGCGCCAGATATTGTTCGAAGAGGCAGCCGCCCATGTTGCCGGCACTCCAGGCGTCCACCACCTGCTGTGCGCCAGGGCCGCTGTATTGGAACATCACGACGGGATACTTCTTCGAAGCGTTGAAGTTGGCCGGCTTCACCATCCATCCGTTGAGCGTCACGCCCTCCGAAGTGGTGAAGCTGAAGAACTCACGCTTGCCCAAAGACAGCGTGGCGAGTTTGTCGCGCAGCTCACTGTTGCCCTCTAAGACTTTAAGCACCTTGCCGTTGCCGCCGTCGCAAAGCGAATAGACGGGCGGGATGTCGAGGTTGCTCCACTCGTTGTAGAAATACTTGAAATTGGCAGAGAATACAGCGCTGTTGACGCCCTCCTGCTGACTCAGCTTCTTCACCTTGCCCCTGCTGTCGCTCACATAGACGGCCTCTCGCAGCGGGCCGCCATCCTTGGCGCTGTAGTAGGTGTTACCCGTGCGGGCGTCGTAGCCGTAGAAGTCCACCACAGGCTGCTCTCCCGAGGTGAGGGCGCGCGGAGCGCCGCCGTTGATGCTGCAGTGATAGAGTTGGGCAGTGCCGCTCTTTTCACTCATATAAACGAAGCCGTCGCTCACCACGCGGAAGTTACCGTAGACCGTCTCGCCGATGTAGGGCTTCACGTCGTCGGTAAGCACCAGGCGACACTCCGTCGAACGCGGGTTGCAGACATAAACGCCGAGTTGGTCCTGATGACGGTTCTGCGTCAGGCAGACAATTTTCTCGGGCTGCTCGGTGGGCATGATGCGGGGCACGTAGCCGTCAGCCTCCACAGGCAGCTGCAGCTTGCGCGTGACGCGGCTCTTGATGTCAAAGGAGTGTACCGAAGGCGTGCTGTTGACTTCACCGGCCATGGGGTATTTGTATTCGAAGCGGCCGGGATAAGTGAGGTATTGCTCACGCTCGGGCTTCATGCCCTTATAGAGAGGGAAACCGTAGAGAGGCACCTGACTCTCGTCGAAACGTATCCAGCAGAGCATGCTGGCGTCAGCCGTGAAGCAGAAGGCGCGCGTGAAGATGAACTCCTCCTCATAAACCCAGTCGGGCTTGCCGTTGATGACACGGTTCATCTCGCCGTCCTTGGTGATTTGACTCTCGGAGTTGTTGAAGAGCAGCTTCACCAGGAAGAGGTTGCCCTCTCTGACGAAGGCCACCATATAGCCGTCGGGGCTCCAAAGGGGCTGCTCCTGCTTGTCGCCGTCGGAGAGCGGCTCGAGCGTCTTGTTCTTGATGCTGTAGATATACCACTTGCCCTTGCCCGAGCGACGATAGATTTGCTCGTGCTCGGTCTCGATGAGGATGTTGTCCCCCTTGGGCGAGATGATGTAGTCGTCAATTTCACTAATGTGCACACGGCCTCTGACGTCGTTCACGTCGAAGAGCGTCTCCTCTACTTTGCCGTCCTTGAAACTGCAGCGCACGATGCGCTTGTCATCCTCAATGCGGGCATAGCTCTCGCCGTCGGCCATGGGATTCACGCCGTCGGGGCTCACGGGGCGGTATTTGCCGTCGGTGAGATTTTTGAGATTGAGTTGGGCCACAGCAGAGGAGACTACCATAAGCGATACAAGCAGGGAAAACAGCTTCTTGAAATGCATACGCAATGAATTTGAGCACAAAGGTATAAAAAAATTTCGAAACGGCGGCACACTCGCGGCACCGGATTTGCCTTGAGGACCGTATTTTTCTTCCAAGCCCCTACTCCACACTCACTTTAAGGGGTGTCTTGAGGGCGCGGGCCTTGCTTTCGAGCAGGGTCTGCCATACGGCCATATTGGGCACGTCGTAGCCGCTCCAGCCACTGCCGAACCAATAGGCGAACGTGTCGTCGCCCTCAGCGTCGATGCCCAACACGTGGCCGACAGCGCCAGCGGTTTTCTCCTTCAGGGGCTGATACGTCATCTTCACTTTCTCGGGATAAAGACAGGCCAGATAGAGCTGGCCGTTCTGCCCCTTGGGCGTGTCCATGGCGTCGGCATAGGCGATGTAGCCGCATTTCTTATTAATAATATAACTCTCGGGCTGACTCTCGTGCACCACGATGCCAGAGACGATCTTCACGCCGGGCGCTGCGCCTTCGTAGCGCACTTCGCACAGCGCCATGTGGTCGCCCTTGTCCTGAGAGATATAGCGCGTCTCGCGGATGCCGTCGCGCTCATACATGATCTCCTTCACGGTGAAGCGCAACGGGCCGTTTTCCAGGATTTCTGCCTCTTGCCAAACATCGGGCAGCGAGAGCGTGCCGTCCTGAGCCATCAGAGCCGGAGCGCCGGCGCCCAAAGTGCGGCCCACGGTGTAGGCGTCCATGCCTTCTCCCCTATTGCGGTGGTAGGTGTAGGCGTCGCGATGGATTTGAGCCCACTCGCCGCCGCGCCCCTGGCGCTTAAGCTGCTCGTTCACGCCATAGGAGGTCAGCTCGCTCTGGTAGAGCTTGTCCTGCACGGGCTCAGGGCGGTTCTTGCAGAAGAGGTCGAAGCCCGTGACACCCTTGCCGTGCATCTTGGGGCCATAGAAGCGCCAGGCGTTACGGTCGTTCTCCCAAGTGAGGTCGTCCTCGCGGTTGGGATAGATGCGGCCGTTGACGTCGAGGCGATAAGCTTTCGGCTCGCCCGTGACGATGCGGAAGCTCTGACTGCTGCCGGGAGCCAGCTTGACAAAGACGAGAATGTCATCGGCCTCGCGCTCGCTGTCATAGACAATCTGGAAGGGCTGCTCCACGCCGTCGCCGTCGAGCACGATGAACTGGCGTCCGCCACCGATGCCCAGGCGCTCAAACACCTTCTCAGCCGACAGCGTCACCACCTCTTCGCGGTTGTCTGCCGTGGGATTGCTCACACTGAACGTCATCTCGCGGCGCTTGAGAGCAATGCGGGGCGCTCCGGGACGCGTTTCCATCGAGGCCGTGCCGTCCACATAGCGTACCCGCTCGCAGGCTGCCAGCAGCCACGCTCCGGTGCCGAAGGGGGCCTGAGAGCGGGCGTCCACGATGCGCGTGGGGTCGGGCTTCTCGCCGATGGGCTGCACGTAGCCTATGCTGCCGTCGCTCTGCAGCGCGGTCTCTCTGAGGTATTTCCAAGCCTTCTCAATCACGGGGCCGAACTTCTCGCGGTCGAGGTAGCCGTGGTTCACGCCCCACTCCAAGCCGTAGCAGAAGAAGGCCGTGCCCGAGGTCTCGGGGCCGGGAGCGTCGCCCTCGCAGAGCATGGAGCGGCTCCAGTAGCCGTCGGGCCTCTGACAGCGCGCCACTCCTTCGGCAAGCTGACGGAAGCGCTTGGCGAAGAACTCCCTCGGCGCCCAGTCGGCAGGCAGGTCGGCCAGGACTTTGGCCAGGCCGGCCAGCACCCATCCGTCGCCACGGGCCCAGAAGCTCTTGCCCCCGTCGCAGGAGGTCTTCACCTTGGGCCAGATATATTTGCCGTCACGGTAGTAGAGTTGCGCCTCACTGTCCCACATGAGCGAGTCGCTCCAAAGGAAGTTGGCATAGAGTTTGTCCAGGTAGCGCTGCTCTCCGGTGAGGCGGTACATCTTGGTCATCACGGGCATCACCATGTAGAGGGCGTCGGCCCACCACCAGAACTTGTCGTCGGCCATATCGCATTCGTAGCCCATCACCTCCTTGGCGCGGGCCACCTTGTATTTGGCGGGCACAAGATGATACATATCCACGTAGGTCTGGAAACAAATCTGCCAGTCGCCGAAGAGTACGAAGTCGTCACCCTCGCCGTACCATTTGTATTTCCAATCGGCCTTGTTGTCGCTCTTGGCGCCCTTCCACTGGTTGTGGCGACACCACTGGTCGGAGTATTGATACCACTCGGCACGGCCCGTCAAACGGTAGGCCTCCATGTTGCCGGTGAAATAGGCGGCGTTGTCCCAGAAGCCACGGCAGTATGGCGTGTTGTGCGACTGCCAGTAACTCTGCACCTTGTCGATGAGCGAGAGGACCTCACTGCTCTCTCCGGCCACAGCCGTGAGGGAGACGAAAAATGTCAGGAGAATGAAAATCTTCTTCATGGTATAATCGTATTCTTTTTTGGTTTCCACCGACAAATATACAAAAAAAGTCAACAGGGACGAGCAAAATGCCTGTTTTTCGAACGTTTTTTCGTACTTTTGCGCAAAAAATGTCACCGACATGAAGACCCGCACTTTCTTTATCGCGCTTTTCTGCGTCCTCATCCTGTTGCTTCTGGCCAACATCTTCTGGGGCTCGCTCTCGATTCCCGCAGAGGCCACATGGCGCATCCTGTTGGGCGACCGGATGGAGGAGCATCCCTCATGGCGCGCCATTGTATGGGAAGGCCGCGTGCCCCAGGCCCTGACAGCGGCGCTGTGCGGCGCCTCACTCTCCACCTGCGGCCTGCTGCTGCAGACGCTCTTCCGCAACCCTCTGGCCGGCCCCTCCATCCTGGGCATTGACTCGGGCGCCAATCTCGGCGTGGCCCTGGTGATGCTCACGGGCGCCTCCTTCTTCAACTCCGGGGGCGGTGCGTTTCTCCCCGTGGTCACAGCCGCCATGCTCGGCGCGCTCTTCACCATGATGCTACTTCTGGTCATGAACCGCATCCTGCGCAGCGACATCATGCTGCTCATCACGGGCGTCATCATCAGCAGCGTTGCAGGCAGCCTCATCCAGTTGCTCAACTTCAGTGCAACGGAAGAAGGCGTCCACAACTTCATCGTCTGGGGCATGGGCAACTTCTCCGCCGTCAGCATGGACCGGCTGCCTCTCTTCTGCCTGCTCTCCGTGGCGGGCCTCCTGGCCGCCACCCTGCTGGTGAAGCCCCTCGACACACTGCTTCTGGGCGAGATGTACGCCGCCAATCTGGGCACCGACGTCTCGCGCACCCGCACCCTCCTGCTCTGCGTCACCGGCCTGCTCACCGCCACCACCGTGGCCTTCTGCGGCCCCGTGTCGTTCCTGGGCCTGGCCGTGCCCCACATCGCACGTCTTGCGCTGCGCAGCTCCACCCACCGCGTGCTGCTGCCCGGCGCAATGCTCACGGGCGCCTGCCTCACGCTACTGTGCAATCTGGTCAGTGTGCTCCCCTCTTCAGGCGGCGTGATTCCCATCAACGTGCTCACCCCCATCATCGGTGCGCCCGTCATCCTCTACGTCATTTTCCATCATAATAACGGTTAAAGGTTAAAGGTTAACGGTTAAAGGTTAAATATTTAAGGTTAAAGATGCGTTTTTCTATACTTCTGCTCATCATCATCACGGTGCTCTCGCTTATGCCCGGACAGGAATTCCCCGAGACCGACGTGAGCTTTGCCGACAAATGGGTCCACTGGTTCATGTATGGCACATGGGCCGTTGTCGTGCTGTGGGAAGCCCGCAAACGCAAGACGGCGCACCCGTTGGGGCGCACCGTCCTGTTGTTGTTTTTTGTTGCCGCCTGGAGCGGGCTGATGGAACTCGCTCAGGCCTTTCTCACCACCACACGCAGCGGAGAGTGGATGGACCTTTGGGCCAACGTCTTCGGCGTTATCTGCGGCTGGGCGCTGTTTGGTGGATGGAGCGCAGCCAGGTCTCGCAAAGCGTAGGCCACACGCGGCCGGCGCCGCGGCGCATGCCGTAGCCGTGACCGCCTTTCGTCAGATAGTGCAGCTCCACGGGAGCACCCGCCTTCTGCATGGCCGGAACAAAGGTCATGCACGATGGGCCTGAATACAACTTGTCATCCTCAGTGCCGAAAACAAACATCGGAGGCGTTTCGGCGTTGACGCGCAGTTCGGGAGAGAGCGTGCCGCCCTCACCTTCGTCAAGATAAGCGGGATAGATGAGAATGCCGAAGTCGGGACGCGCAGAGAGCTTGTCAATTTCGTCCACGGCCTCATAGGTCTGCTCGTCGTAGCGGGTGCAGGCACGAGCCGAAAGCGAGCCGCCGGCAGAGAAGCCGATCACACCCACTTCGTCAGCCCCTTTGCTGCGGGCCACACGCACGGCTCTCTGAATGTCGCGCAGCGCCTGCTCACGGTTGCCGGGCACGGTGTAGGCCAACACATAAGCGTCGTAGCCCAGACGCTGCAGCCACATAGCCACCTCCTGTCCTTCCTTCTCGTAGGCCAGAATCTGATAGGCGCCGCCGGGACACACCACCACGGCACGACGCTTTTGCGCACCGCGGCGCGGGCCGGGCTGCTGCACGGCAGGGAAGAACTCCAACGTGGGCACGGTGACGCGGTTGAAGCGATTGCCGTCGTCCTCACGCTCCTGCCAATCGGCAGAAGGGATGCGGCAATCGGCAGGAGCCGAAGGCCAGAGGGCGAAAGGCTCCTTGATGTAGGGACTGTTGGGATATTTCATATTGGAGAGGACGGGCCATCCGTCGGTAAAGGTCATGGACTTGAGCACCAGGCGGCTCTCGCCGTATTCGCGGTCGTAACCGTGGCAGATGAAGATTTCACGCCCGTCGGGCATACGGTAGGCTGCGGAGTGTCCGCCGGCCACGTAGTTGCGGTCGCCCTTATAGACAAGCGTGCCGCCGCCCTTGGCCAGGTCGCGGCCCTCCCTGTCGAGATAGGGGCCGGCCACGTTCTGCGAGCGGCCCACCATCACCTTATAGTTACTGCGCGCGCCGCGACAGCAGTAGTCCCACGACACGAAGAGGTAGTACCACCCCTCGCGCTTGTAGATGAACGGCGCCTCGATGGCCTTGCTGCCGGGCTCCACGGGAGCGAGCGAGTCCACGGGCGTGTTCTTGGGACGCGAGGCGATGGTCTGCTGCTTGAAGCTCTTGTCCACCGTATGCATGTCCTTCTTCAGACGGATGAGCTGGATGCCGTCCCAGAAGGAGCCGAAGGCCATCCAGGGCGTGCCCTCGTCATCAATCACCACTGCGGGGTCGATGGCGTTGAAGCGGTCTTTCTTCACGCTCTCCACCACGAGGCCGGTGTCGGTCCAGTCACCCTTCTTGAGCGAAGTGGCCTGGGCGTGGCCGATGACACTGGTGTTCTTGCCGAAAGCAGAACCGCTGTAGTAGAGGTGCCAAAGGCCGTCGTTGCCTTTAACGATGTCGGGCGCCCAAATATGGCTGCCGAAGCCCTTGATACGCTTACCAATCCACTCCGGCGTCTGCCTGAGCACGGAGTTGGCATACTGCCACTGAATCATGTCTTCGGAAGTCATCTGCTGGAGGTTGTTGCCGGTGCCGTAAAGGTAGCACACGCCGTCCTCCCAGGCCATCACGGGGTCATGTACCAGTACAGTGGTGGTGTAGCCGCGACGCATGTTGCGCTGCCCCTGCTGCTGCGCCGCGGCGCCAAGGGTCAGCAGTGCGGCCAGGGTCATTAGAAACAGTTTTTTCATAGAATGAAGAGATTGATGTTTTTGTGCGGTTGTTATGCTTACATGGCGCAAAGATATAAAAAAAAATATTGTCTCAGCCACGGAAAAGCAAAAATCACAATACTTTTAACATATTTGAAACTTTTCTGTTTTCAATCTTCAATTTTCAATTAAATTCCGTATATTTGTCGCGAAATAAAGTAAAAGACATGCGTAAAATCCTCAGTATCCTGTTGATTGCCGTCTCCCGTTCTGTTTCGGCCCAATGGGCAGCCAGCGATGCACTGACTGCCGGAGAGCCGGGCGTTATAGTGCCCTACAACCTCAGCGAGGCCGGTGTGTCGCAACCCGTGCGTTGGGGCATCGACACAGCGTGGCTGTGGTCGTGGTGGCCTTTGCGCGCCACCAACCACATGCAGGAGTGCGTCTCCCTTGGCCGTGTCACCATCAACCCGCGCGTGTCGGGGAGCTACACGGAGCTCTCACAGGAGCAGAAGGACAACTTCGACCTGCAGCTGAGCTGGCTGGAGAAATCCGGCGTGAAAACGCTCTACCTTCTGGCCGGCAACACCAGTGAGACGAAATGGCAGAGTTCCTACAGCACGGCTTTCGTGCAGGACATCGCGCTCGGCGTGACCTATCTGCAGGCCAAGGGCTACACCGTCACGGCCATCTCCCCGTTCAACGAGCCGGACTACAGTCCCAACAACGCGCCGACGGTGTCGGGAATGGTGAGCGTAGCGCAACTCATCAGAGCCAACGACGTGACAAAGGACATTGACCTGACAGGCCCCAACACCCTCAACTGCGACTACGGCAAATCCTGGTGGAACACCATGAAAAATGCCGTGCAAATCGGCAACACCCATCAGCTCGCCGGCACATTTGACAATTTCGCCGGCTTCTACGGTGCCGTGAGGACTGCGGGAAAGAAATCTGCCGGCGACGAGATGCACAACATCAACGACGCCCTCATCGGCATGAACTACGGCATGAGCGACGGCATCTGGTGGTCGGACTTCGGCAGCTATACGCGCGCTGAACTGGGGCGCGCCAGCAACGACGGTATGCGCATAGGTTATGCAGAGAACCGCCTGGCGTGGACCTCGGCCGCCGTATTCCGCCGCAATTCGGAGCAGCTGGCCGAAGCTTTCCTGGGCACCTCGGAGCGCCAGGCCACCGAGTCGGCCTACACTTTTGTCTCGCAAGACCGTCTGGCCTACTACGACGGCTACGGCCCCTACTACGACTACACCAAAGCCACCCCGGGCGGTACAGGCTATCAGACCGGGCAGACCAATTCGGAGTATGTCATCGAAATCACCTACGGAGAGGAAGTCCCCGTGGGGCCCATCAACGGCGATTTCAAAATTGTGAACAAGGCTACAGGGCGTCTGCTCACCGTCTCCTCCGCTTCGGGCGGCAACATCTCCCAAGCCCGGGAGTCCGCTACCGCTCTGCAGACCTGGACGGTGAAGCCTTTGGGCATGCGCGACGCCGCCGACTTTGCCCACGTCACCATTGCCTGCTCCGCCAACCCTTCGTATTATCTGGACGCACTCAAATATGCAGGCGACAACGGCGCCAAAGTGCAGAGCTACCCTGGCAGCGGCAACGAATGCGAACGCTGGCATCTGCGCTATAAAGGCGACGGATGGTATGTCATCACCAACTACGACAGCGGCCTCTCTCTGGAGGGCAGCAGCAACAACACGGATGCCACACCGAGTGCCGTGTGTCAATGGGCACGCACCGGCAGCGACCGCCAACTCTGGCGCTTTGTGCCCGCCAATGCCACGGTGGAGACAACGGCGCCCGCCGCGCCCCTCAACCTCAAAGCCCGGGGCCGTTCGGGCAGCATTGAACTCATGTGGATGCCCAACAGCGAGAGCGACCTCTTGGGCTACATGGTCTATCGCTGCGACGAGACCACCGGCTTTTGGGAGACCGTGGGCCGACAGGTGGGCGGTGCCTCCTTCATCGACAACTACTGCATAAAAGGTCACAACTACCGTTACCGCATCCGCGCCGTGGATGCTGCGTGGAATCTGAGCGAACCCTCCGGGGAAGTGACGGCCGCGACGACGGATGCCTCCGGGCTGGTGGGTTCATGGCCCATGGGTGAGAATCTCAACGACGCGGGCGAGAACCGCCTCAATGCTTCGGGCAACGGCATCACCCACAACGCCGGCGAGACGCATCCCTGCGCCGTGTTCGACGGCAACGGCAGCATCAGCCTGCCTTACAACGTTGCCAACATGCACGAGATGACCTTCAGTGCCTGGGTGAAGCCCGCGTCTACAACAGCATGGCAGCGCATCTTCGACTTTGGCCGCGACACAGAAAACTATGTCATGCTCACGACCTCCAACGGCAGCGTCATGCGATTCGAGATATGCAAAGACGGCGTGAAACAGGGCGTCAATGCCAGCCGCAGACTCACCTCGGGGCAGTGGAGCCATGTCGCCGTGACACTCGGCGAAGGCGGTGCCCGCATCTACATCAACGGCAGCCTCAACGCCTCTTCTTCCTCCGTCACCTTACGTCCGGATGACGTGCCCGCCACACTCGCCTATCTCGGACGCTCGATGTTCTCAACCGACGCCCTGCTGAAGGGGTCGATGTCTGATGTGCGACTCTACAACAAGGTGCTGGACGCCGCCGACATCCGGGGGCTCGGCTATGCCGGATTCACCGAGGCCATGGACTTACTGATGCAGCCCATGAACAAGGAGGTGCGCGCCTCGCTGCAGCATAGCATGGACGAAACGCGTGCCGTGATGGTCAGTGGCAGCGCCGCCGACATTGACGCAGCCCTCAGTGCGCTGGCTTCTGCCTGCAACGCCGCCCGCCCCTCCGTGGAGGCCTACAAGCAGCTGGGCGAAGCCCTGGAGCGCTCACAACGTCTCGCCACCGACCATCCGCAGGCCGATACTGAGGCAGAGGCCGCCTACAACAAAGCTTTCGAAAAAGCTACGGCCGACTGGCTTGACGGCGAGCACACAGACGAGCAAATTCCCGCCGCCATCACCGACGTGCGGGCCTTCACCAACGGTTACCTGACCGCTGACGCCCGACAGCTCCGCACGGAGTTTGCCGACATCACACACCTGCTCATCAACGCGGACTTCAGCGACGACATCGCAAACTGGACACTCGTCACGGGCAAAGCCGGCTATTCGGGTTCGGTGGGCTACGACTGTCTGGAGCTGCGCGACTGCACCTTCCTTTTGCAGCAGACACTGCCCGGCATGCCCTCCGGATGCTACCGTCTGGAGACGCAGGCCTTCTACCGCAACGGCCCCAAGGAGAACAGCGACGTCACCGAAGTGAACGCCCAACTCTTCATCAACGAGAAGATGCAGCCCATCGCTCCTGTGTCGCTCGGCGCCAACCGCACGTCGTCGGCAGGAGAATGGTATGCCTATGTCAAGGGTAAGTTTGTCCCCGTGGACCATGAGGCCGCAGGCGCCGCCTTCACCGTCCGCAACCGCTACTTGCCCTCCGAAACCGTCAACAGACTCACCGTGGACAATTGGAAGAGCACGGACGGTGTGCTCAACATCGGACTCTGCAAAGAGGTCGGCGTGAGCGACGACTGGACCGCCGTCCACCACTTCCGCCTCTTCTACCACGGAAGCGATAATCCCGAAGGCATTGAAACGGTTAATGGTTCCGGGATCACGGTTAATGGCTCAACGGATGATGACGCGTGGTACGACCTCTCCGGTCGCAGATATAACAGAAAGCCCGTCCGCAAGGGCCTCTATATCCACAACAGAGAAAGAGAATTGATTCAATAATGTTTTTAGGTTTTAGCATAGACGCCTGGCTCACGGAGTTCATTCTCTTCACCAGGGGCATGACCAGGGGCACGAATTACACACTGCAGTGACGCAGCGAAAACGAATCGATAACATAAAATGCCCTAACGTAATCATAAGATGCAACAGACAATCATTCTCGGCAACATCATCACTGTTGACGAAAAGCGGCCCTTTGCCACGAACATGGCGGTGTTCGACACGGACTTCCTGCACGACGACATCGAAAAGGTCGGCCGGGCGAAGCTCATTGCCACCGTCGTGGACGGCGAAGAAGTGTTCAAAGCGTGAACCTTTTCGCTAAGCCAAATGACCGAATTATTTTTTAACTGCAACTGCAATTTATAAACATTAAATATGGTACATGATTTATACGTTTTGATGATTACTGCCGGTGTTGTCAGTATTCTGTTCAAGTTATTGAAGCAGCCGGTGGTGCTGGGCTATATCGTTGCAGGCGTCCTGGTCGGTCCGCATCTGTTTGGCGAGACCCTTGTTAATGCGGACAACGTGAAGGCATGGGGTGACATCGGCGTGCTGTTTGTCTTGTTCTGCATCGGTCTGGAGTTCCGTCTGAAGAACCTCATCAGCAGCGGCAAGGTGGCAGCAATCGGTGCGCTGACCATCATCGCGGGCATGATGCTCTTAGGCTATGCCGTGGGAAAGGACGCTGACTTTGATATGGTCAACTCCCTGTTTTTGGCAGGCATGCTTTGTATGTCGAGCACCACTATCGTGATGAAGGCCATTGACGAGGCCGGCCTGCGCAAGGAGCGCTTCGTCAAGGGAGCGACCAGCATCCTGATTGTGGAGGATGTGGTGGCTGTGGTGCTGATGGTGTTGCTCTCCAGCATCGCCATCCGCCATCAGTTTGAGGGCGCCGAGTTGGCCGGCAAGGTCGTTGATCTGGCCATTACGCTCGCGGCCTGGTTCGTCTGCGGAATCCTGATTATCCCTACCCTGATACGCAAAGTGAAAAAGCATCTGAATGACGAGACGCTGGTCATCCTCGCCCTGGGTCTTTGCCTGGGCATGGTGCTGACGGCGGAGGAAGCCGGGTTCAGCAGTGCACTCGGTGCTTTCGTGATGGGCTCCATCCTTGCCGAGACGGCGGAGTCGCATCGTATCGAAAAACTGATGACACCGCTGAAGAACGTCTTTGCCGCCATCTTCTTCATCTCTGTGGGTATGCTGATTGATCCGTCGGCCTTGTCGGAATATTGGACGAGCATCGTCTATGTCAGCCTGGTAATTATCCTCGGCATGATTCTCTTTGGCACCCTGGGATGCTGGTGGGGAGGCCAGACGATGCGTGACTCGATGCTGACCAGCTTCTCATTCGTCCAGATTGGCGAGTTCTCGTTTATCATCGCTTCGCTGGGTACCGGCCTGGGCGTTCTCAATCCCGTCATCTATCCCATCATCGTGGCCTCCAGTGTGGTGACCACCTTCCTCACGCCTTATATTATGAAGGCAGCAGCGCCCTGCTATACGTTCCTCTACAACCACGCTCCGACAAGCCTGCATGCCAAGATTGACCGGCGTGAGCAGCAAGTGGCAGCAGCAGAGGCAGAGGCGGCTAACCCGTCCGGCGACACGAACGCGTTGGCAGACAAGGTGCGCCATGCCGTCCGTCACACTTATATCACGAAGCGTCTTGTCGATCTGTTTATCAAGAATATGAGTGCTCACGATGAGTAAATGGGTAAGCTCCTCCACGGAGGAGCCTACACCTTGGCTACAGCGTGGGTAGCATTTAATGAAAAAGGCCCTCAAAAAACGAACATATGTTCATGAGCCCGAGAACATAGGTGGCCACCCCCTATGAACATATCTTCGTGAGCCCATGAACATATGTTCGGTAAAAGGGACTGTTTTCCGGGCCCCAACAAGATTTTTTCAAGTTAATACACAAAATCGATTTCATTAATGAACGGTTTTTGGGGCCACTTACGAACTACCAAACACTAACCGGCAAAATCCAAAAGATAACTTATATTTTTCAAAAGATAACTTAGAAAAAAATCGGGGGCCCTCAAACATGAGAGCCCCCGAATGCATTGTGCTTTTCAGGAATCAGAATATCTTACTTTACAAACACTTTGCGACCGTTAACGATGTAGAGTCCGCCCTTCACGGGTTTCTCCACCTTCTGACCGCTGAGGTTGTAGTAAGTCTTGCTTTCACCCGTTGCTGCGGCTTCCAGGTCGGTGATGCCGGTGGTGTCGGACTTCACCACATGCAGCTTGACGTACTGCGTCTTGCCGCACTGAGTAGCCTTCACGACGACATCGAACTCAAGGGCTTTCTTGGTGTTCACCTTCAGGACATCGTCGTTCAAAGACACAATGCCCTTCAGCTCATCGTCCAGGACATCGGCAAAGGCATAGACCACCGAGCCTTCAGAAGCCAAGTCAAATGCCTCTGCAACGCTCTTCGACTCAGACGCCATATTCAATGTGTAGGACTTCTCGGGACGCAGACTGTTGAAGTCGTCCATGCAGAAGTAGAGCGGCGTGGTGTAGCCGTAGGCATTCTTGCGCGAGCTCTCCATCGAGAAGCTAAGTTCCTTCACCACACCAAGACGGCTCAAATCCACCCACTGCCAATCGTTCACATAGTAGTGGTCTGCCTCGTTTTCTGACGTATAGTCTGCCAGATAGTAGTCCAAGGCATTGCCGTTGTCGGCAGTAATGGTGAGCTTGAAGTAGTCGCCCGTGGTGAATTCACCCGCAGTCATGCCGTCGCCGTTGACGAAGGCATTGACGGTCACGGCAGCATTGGTGATGTAGAAGCCGTTGAGCTGCTCGCCCTCGGGGTTGCTTATCACGCTGACGGTCATCGGCGCATTGCTGTCCTCGAAGAACACGGCATAGTTCTCAGAATCACCTTGACCCTTGCCCGTGCAGGCATTCCACTGATCCTTCATGATGTTGTCTCCATCGGTCTCTGTGCGGTTGGAATAGCTGAAGCCCGACCACGAACCCCAGTCGATGCTGTAGTTGTTGCTGAACTTGAAGCTGCCGCTGAGGAACGAGCCGCGATACTGGTCGTCGCCCCAGGCACCTTCCTCGATGGTGCCCTTCGTGTCGGGACCGCGCCAGTAGCTGTTCTCCGCCAGATAGAGGTTCTCGAAGTCGGCCACCAGCGGTTCGCCGGTCACAATGATGCGGCAGGTGTCAGTAGCGACAAACTGCTGGGCATCCTTGACGGTGACATAGTAGTCGCCCGACTGCACAGGAGTGATGTTCAACACAATCTCATCACCCTCAACAGAGGTCTCCACAGGATCGCCAACCACCTGATGCCTGCTGTCCGTCCAGGTCACGGTGTAGGGGGCGCGTCCCTGAGCCACCATCACCTTCAGAGCCGTCTCTGTGCCGGAAGCCACGGTGGTCTTAGGCTCGGTGCAGGCTATCATCAACTCGATGGGTTCCATCGGGGTGGTAAAGGTCTCGGTAGCCAGCACCTCGGTGCTGTTACCGCGGGCACTCTCTACAAGTACATATGCCTTGTAGCCGGTCTCCGCAGCGAGCGAACCTACCGTCAGTGTGGCCTCGGTGTCCTTGGTCAGCGTCATGGTGAAGTCGCCGGCCTTCAGAGCCTCAGCAGCAGGCGCCTCGGCATCTGCTGCGAGAACCATCACGTATGCCTTGCCGTTCATGTCGGCCTTAACACTGACCATAGCCTCGTTAAAAGCGGTGGCCACAGCCTTCGGATAGCCCTCGGCCACAACAGGCACGCGGGTCAGGTCGGGGTCATACTCGTAGGCACCGATGGAGATGTTCTCTTCGGGACGCGCGGTTCCGTTGAGGTCGGTGGTCACGTAGCTCAGCTTCAGGGCCTTGAGCAGGTCGCCGTCGAGGGTCGAAGCGGGCTCCAGCACCTCATTGCTGACGAACTGTGCCTGCCTGTTGATGCAGCCCGTGGCGCCCGTCTTCTCCACGAAAGCAGCGAAGTCGCCCGTGGTAGATGACGATGCGCGGAAGAAGGTCTCGCCGGCAGTGTATATTACGTTGTTTTGGAAGTTAATCTTATCCACACCCAGATTGCCGTCGTTGTAGAGGTTCACGGCATAGCCCGGGGTCTCGTTCTGGATGATGTTGTTCACAACGTCCACGTTGCCGTAGCCGTCGGCCAGTGCGGATGATGCCCAGAAGGCGGCACCGCCGTTCTCACCTGTCATACGGATGGTGTTGTTGGCCACATTTACGTTCTTAATCTTGGCACCGTTGAACTTGAAGGCGGAATAAGAAGCGTTGAGCGAAACCAGATTGATGACGTTGTTGGCAATGATAACCGGAGCATCGGTAGTACCTTCCAACTGACGCAGGTTCATCACAGCGGCATAGGTCGTCGGAGCCACGTTGAAGATGTTGCCCGTAATCTCCGTAGCCTCGCTGTACTCGTCGCGCAACTGCATGTCGAGAACACCGACACTGGTTTTCGTCTCGACTCCGGCTTCGATGATGACGGTGTTGTTCTTAATCTTCACACCCAGCTCGTCCATCACGTAGATGGCCTTTCCGCCATTGTTCTTGAAGGTGTTGCCCTCAATCACGCCGCCCACTTCCTTGGGCAGGGCCACATAGCTGGTGCCACCCATTGAGACACCCATCTTGCCGCCTTCCAAGAGACAGTTCTTCACGGTGAGGTAGTCATTGTTGCGGTTCTCCTCGTCAATGATGGTGTGACCCACGAGACAGACATCCTCACCACTGGAAGCGGTGCAGACAGGAGCGTGCAGATAGCAGTTGTCAACCGTGACATGACGGCTCTCGTCCTTGACCATCACCACGGCCTTATAGGCCTTGTCGGTGGTGCAAATCTCAAGGTTGCGCAGGGTGACGTAGCTGGCCTCGTAAAGGGTGACCACGCCATAGTCCTTCTTGTGCTGGTCGTCACTGTAGCCGCCGGTGGTGTAGCTGTTGTGATAAATCTTCACATCGCGTTCACCACTCTCACTTTCGATGGTGAGCGTGTTGGTGGCACCCATGCCCTTGATATACGGCACACGCACCTTTTCGTTGTATTCGCCGGCCTTGATCTTGAGCACCACGGGGCCTTCCATGCCCAGAGCGCCGAAGTCATCGATGGCAGCCTGAATGGTGGCGTAGTCGGCATCGGCACCCACGGTGTAAGTACCGCTCTTGCCGCTGGCAACGGTAACAGTGGCAGCAGCAGGATCGGTCACGTCAATGGCCTCGCCACTGACCACGACGCCGTTCAGGGTTGCCGTAGCCGTCGCACCGACTGCGGCATCCGACTTCATGTCGTAGGTGAGCCAGAAATAATAGGTGCCGCCGTTGGTGATGCTGTAGAAACCGATGAATTCCTCGTTGGCAGAGAATGTTGTCGTCGTGCCCGTCTGATAGATATGGTAAGCCTCCACAGCATCGCCGTCAATACCGCTGATGTTGAATGAGGTCACTTCGGCAGGGGTCAGTTCACCCTTGGCCTCCACCATTATCTTGAGCATTCGGACATCGGTCTGCCCCTTGAGCACTTCGCTCACGCTCAGGTCTTCCGTGGTGACAGAAGTCACAACGACGTCACTCTTCTTGTAGCCCTCGGCAACAATGCCGAAGTTGGGCTTGGTGTAACTGCCGCTGCCGACGTATTTGACGGTAACCGGACCGTCCACCACGAACGGTTCAAACTTGGCCGACGAACCGGTAAGATCCATCAACAGTTTGTCATTGTCCACCTCCGTGCCTTCGTAGATATAAAGGTGGGCGGTGTAAGCAAATGAGATACCGAGGTTGGTCAGCCTGACACAGGATGCATCACCCGCAGGCGCCAAGGTGATGACAGCTTCCACGCCGTCTGCACCGTCTCCTTCGGCACCGCCGTCGTCATAGACATTCACCTTCTGACCGAGTGCAAGATTGAATGTGCCGTGATTGCCTGCAGTCATCAGCACCTGGTTCTTCAGCGTGCGTGCGCCCTCGGGATCGCCGGCAGTTGCCGCAACATCCTCTCCGGCAACCTTGACGCTGAGAACGGCGGCATCGACGGTGGCGTTCTCCTCGGCATCGCCGCTGATGTCGGCCTTCACGATGAAGAGGTTGTCGCCCTCAGTCAACTCAACAGCCTCGCTGAAAGCCACCTCCACCTCTGCAGCGGCAGCAGCCTCGCCGACCTTTGCATCATCTTTCCATACGCTTACCTTGGTGATGTTGCCTTCTGTGCCCTTCAGGTTCAGCTTCATGCCGCTTACAGAGAGCACGTTCAGATTGCCCTCAGCCTTCACGTTGACAGAGAGCAGTTCCTGATCGGCTGCACCGACAGAGGCATCGGCTACGGTCGTCTGAACAGCCTCAACAGCAGCCACTGCCATGTCCTTCGACAGGTACTCTGAGACGGTAGCCTTCCAGCCGGCGGCAGAACTGTAGGTGTTGTTGGGGTTGAAGAATACGGTCAGTGCGCCGTCAGCTGCAGTAGAACGGATGACGGTGGAAGGACCATTCTTGTAGTCGTCACTCGTCGCGGGCTCCCACAGCACGTCACCAGAGGTGCCCTGTCCGTTGTAAATCCTGAACTTAGCGCTTGACGAGGCGTTGTAACTGTTATAATACAGGGCAAACGAAGCAAAGTCTGCCTGGCAGACCATACCCTCATGCTTCGGCACGAAGATGTTGATGCGGTCATCACTGCCCGACTCGTAGTTTTCGGTATATTCACTTCTGGGCTTAGTCTCAAAGACAAAGGCGCCGTTGACGCTCTTGGTGACGGTGCCCTGATCGGCATGTGAGATAACGATGTTCTTCACCGTGCGGGTAGCTGCAACAGCGTCTTCGCCTACGGCTTCGGTCTTCCCGGCATTGTTCACAAGTGCCGTTACGCCCACGGCCTGAGCAGAGACGGTCTGATCGTTCAGGGCCTCATCACTGATGTCGTATTTCAGGGTGAACACGTTGTCGCCCTCGACAAGTTCCTGCGGAGCGGTAAGTGCAATCTCGAAGTCGGCAGCAGTAACGGCGGTCTCGCCCACCTTCGTTGAGCCGAAGAAGAGGGATGCCTTGGAGACAAGGGCGTAGTTCTCACCTGCTGAGAATGCCATCTTCGTCACCTGCATGGCAGGCTCGGTGTTCTGTGCCTTCACGGTGATGTTGAGCATTTCCTGCCCGGCATCACCTGCGCAAAGTGTCTCAGCAGAGGCTGCGGCCACATCCAGGCCGTTGAAGTCCATGGGCTGAGGGGTGAAGAGGCTGACGGTGGCCTCGAAGCCGTCGGCAGCAATCTCATTGCTAGCATCGCTGAAGAGCACGACGGTCAGCGAACCGTCGTCGGCAGTAGAGCGCACCAGAGCCGTCTCGCCCTGCTGCAGTGTGCGGATGAGGGCGTCGGCCTTCACCTCGGTGCCGCTATAGATGCGCAACTCCTGATTATAGTAAGTGCCGTGCCAAATCTTGTTTACGGTGAAATCAACCATCACTTTCTTTCCGGCTACACCAGAGAGGAAGGTCACCTGACCGTTGGTCTTCGAGACAATGCCGCCATCCTTGCCGCCCTCGTCGAAGAATGTCAGCGGCGTCTCGTCCACGGTCACGGTCTGCGGCGTGGCAGACATGAAGACCAGAGCCGGATTCTCTATCTCAACAGCCGTGCCTGCCGTAAAGGGAGTGATGCCCTCAGGCCGGGCCACTGTCGTCACCTTGGTAATGTCAACCTGCACCTTGGCACCTGTGGCAGCCGTGCCGAGGAAGTCGCCCTTCACGGTGAAGGTTGTTGTGCCGTCAGAGGGCGCTTCGTTCAGCACGAACTTATAGTTGTCACCATCGCTCTCTACGGTAGCGGCAACCTTTGTGTCGCCCTTGAAGAGTTTCAGGGCGGTGGGGTCAACCACGCCCTCATTCTTTGTCATGGTGAAGCAGATGGCGGTCACATTGTCGGGATTCATTACCCCGGTGGCTGTCACGAACGCATTGGCCAAAGCCACGTTCTGCTTCGTAGTAAGCTGACCGCCAATACCATCGTAGTTGCTGCCTGCGCCCGTGACGGTCATGTTCTCAAGAGTGACGACCTTGACTTTCGCCACCCATCCCTCACACTCGTTGGAATTGCGGTGCATAAATCCCACCGACAACGCTCCGTCAGCGGTACCTGACGTGTAAACAGCAGGGAGTGAGGGTTTGTTGTCGTTGTTGATTTTCTCGGCAATGAGCGTTCCAGACATGCCGGCAAGACTGGATGAACTCGTAATTGCACTTGCGGACGATGGCCAGACAAAGGAATCGTCTGCATCGGCAACACCGTCATACAGATTCAGGTACAGATAATACGAGTTGCTGTACTGATCCAAATCAATCTTTTCAAAACTGATTTGCACCGACTTGCCTGCCTCTGCCGGCTTAAATACCGTCAAAGACTGGGCATTGTAAGCATTCTGGTCATCAATGTCTTCCGTACCCCAAGGTTCATAAAACGTAATCACCTCGTCTGAAGCAACCAGGATGGTCTGCTTACCGAATTGTAACTGATTGATCTCGCGATCTGCCCATGCCACCATAGGGATGAGCCACGCGAGAAGCAATAGCCACAAATGTCGCTTAAATGTTTTGTGTTTCATCATTGTTAATTATGTTAATGTAATATATCTTTTTAATTGCTATGGGGCAACGAAATAGGCCTTGCCTCCGAGTCCGAGCTCGGGATGCGCCAGGCTGATGAGGCAGCGCAGGAGGCGCTCCGGATGGAATGGTACCTCTTCGAAGAAACCGCTCGTGAGGGTGTTGCAGATATAGAGACGGGCCCGCGTGCCGCGCAGCAGCGGGACATCCTGGAAGATGTCTTCCTTGCTAATCATATCGCCGCGCTTCACGAGCCAGAGGTCGTCGTCGGTGGTGGTCAGCGCCTTCTCCGCCACACGCTCGATGCCCAAAGCCGTGGAGCCCGCACCGGGGACGTCGGAGAAGAGATAGTCGAAGCCCGCATCACGATAGAGCAGCCCCATCGTGCTCTCGCCGCCGGCCACATACCAATGGCCGCTGACGGGCATCTCCACCAGGAGTTTGGGCTTGCGCCCGGCGGGCAGCCGGCGCACGGTGTCGCACAGCGCCGTGTAGTCGCGCTCCACGGCGTCGAAGATGCTGTCGGCCCGCTCCCCCACGCCAAAGAGGCGGCCGTAGAAGCGTATCCACTCGGCACGCGCCAGGGGCGAACGCTCCATATAGTCGGCACACTGGATGATGGGGATGCCCATGCGCTCCATCTTGCCGTAGCCGCCGTTGTCCTCAAAAGGCGTGGGCATCAGGGCGTCGGGTTCGAGCTCCATGATGCGCTCCAGGTTGGGCGAAAGGCCGCTGCCGAGGTCGGCGATGCGTCCGGCGCGGACGCCCTCGCGGACCCAGGGCAGGTTGACATAGTCCAGCTCGCAGACCCCGGCCACGGCATCCTTCACGCCGAGTTCGCCCAAGAGGCCGCAATGCACGGCGGTGAAGACGGCTGCTTTCTTCAAAGGCTGGCGGATGTCGATGTGCTGCAGGGCCACACCGTCATGCCAAGGGTCGAGAATCGTGACGCCGATGCGGTCGGCGTACTGCACCATAATGATGTTGCGTGCATGGCGAAGCGTTATGGTGTCGCCCGCTTCGTCAGCCGTAGAGGTCTTGCCCCCCGTGCAGGAGAGCAAGAAGAGTGCCGCCACAAGGGCCGGCACGTGAAGGATGCGTAAGGCCAGCGACCCGTCACGGGCCACTGACTTCACGACTTTTTGCAGAAAGTATTTTAAAAGCAATTTTTCTTTCATTTCATTCCGTCATTAGGGTACGAAGACCTTCTGACCGTCAACAATGTTGATGGCACCGCGACGGAGCTGGTTGAGACGACGGCCGTTGAGGTCGTAGATGCTCTGAGAGGCCTTCTTCTCGGGTTGCTCGACACGCAACTCAGGCACGTCGACCTCGCTGGAGGGGATGCGCACGGAGATGTCGTCGATAGCCACATAAGAGGGAGCGCTGAAGCCGTAGGTGCCGTATTGGTCCTCGCTGGCATCGTAGTTGAACTTGATGCTGGCAACCTTGCCCAGACGGGAGAGACGGAACGGCGTCCAGTCCGTGAGGACGTCGTCCTTGCCGTCAATCAGGCGCAGACGCACCACGCCTGTGGATTCGCCGGCAGCGTTGAAGCCCTCAACCACCAGGTCGATCCAGGTAGCATCCGTAGCAGGGTTGGTCGAGATGCCGTTGAGCACGGCATTGCGGAAGTAAGCGGTGTTGGTGACATACATGTCGTTGATGACACGCTCCTTGCCGTCGCCGAAGGAAAGGATGGGACGGCTGTCGCCCATGCCGCTCATAGGATCATTGTAGCCGAAAGCAACGGCAAAGTTGACAGAACTGTCGTGGCCCTTGCCGCCGGGGATGCCCAGCTGCGTTGAGAAGCCACCGTCGGCCACGGGCGTGTTGTAGTTGCTGACAGCCACGCCGCCATTCCAGAAGGCCCAAGAGCCCCAAGCGTTGTTGAGCGAACTCTGCAGGTTGGTGTTGTTCTCATCATACCAACGATAGGCATCCTCCTCATCATAAATGCCATAGCCGTCCTCGCCATAGAGCAGGAGACCGCCGTACTGCGGGCTGTCGATGAGCGACGACCAGCTGCGACTGCCAAGGTAGTTGGGACCGGCCTTGTAGTCGGCATCCTCGAAGGTAAGAGTGGCCAGTTCGAAGTCGGCCTCCTCGGTGTTGAGGTAGAGGTCGCCTACCTTATATACCTTCTCGCCGCCATAGACAGGCGCAGCGTCCACGTCAATCAGCTGACCCCAGGGTTCGCCGAGCAGGTAAGCCACCTCGCCGCTTTCCATCTGAGCGGGATAGACCACAGTCTCGTATTCCTGGCCATTGGTATAGTGCTTCACCACGTAAATATCCTCAATGCCGGTGCGCTCCAGGTCGGAGGAAGTGACATTGCCGGTGGTGGTAGCCACAGCGGTCAGACGGCCGGTGTTGATGCACTTCTTCACAATGGTGGAGGCATTGCCGGCATGAGCGATGGTGGTCACATTGCCGGTGCCGGTGATTTCACCGTGGTTGGCACAGTTGGTAACCTCAGTAGTAGCAGAAGCAGCATTGGCCACCACGCCGGAAGTGAACGTGCCCGTGCCGGTGATGTCACCGAAGTTGACACAAGCGTCGATGACAGCGGCACCGGAAGCATAGCCTGCAACGCCGGCGGAGTACTGCTTACCCTGCACGGTGACAAAGTTGACACAATTCTTCACGGTGGAGGCATTGGCGTAGGCCACGATGCCGGCAGCATAGTTGGCATTGGTCGTCACGCTACCCCTCACCTGCACGCCGTCGATAGTGGCATTCTTGGTGTAACCGAAGAAACCCTGATAGGTGGACGTGTTGTTGATAAAGAGACCGGACACGGTGTAGCCGTTGCCGATGAACGTGCCCTGGAAGGCCTTAGAGGCGGTGGAGCCGCCGATGGGGGTCCAGTCGTATTCGCCGAGGTCGATGTTGCCGGTCATCTCACCCTTGAGGGTGTAGTTTCCACCGTTCACATCGTTGGCAAACCAGGCCAGTTCTGCACCGGTGCCAATCTGATAGACGCCATGCACCTGAGCAGGTTCGGTCAGTGTCTGGCCGTCCCACGCACCGGCGGGAGCCTCCTCCAGATTGATGGTCTCTACGACCTGATCTGAGGCGTCGTCGGCCACGGTGATTTCACCGCGTACGGCCTGATAACCGGGAGCGCCGGCCTTATAAGTGTAGTGGCCGTAGGTCACGGTGTAGGTGCCGTCGATATTGGGTTCAACGGTATTGCCGAAGGCGTCCTTCAGGTCAAGCGTGATGCCGGCGGCGTTGCTGCTGACGACCAGAGTGACGGGGTGTGCGGCTTCCACGGCAATGTTGATGCCGGGCAGAGCACCGAAATAGGTCGTATGAGTGATGGCCGTGAAATTGGCATTGCGGCCCGTGTCGCGGCCAATCAGGCGATGATTGCCAATAGGGTCACCGAAACCGCTGACCTTCAGCACGCCGTTGGCCAGGCTGTAGGTTTCCGACACATCCCAATCAGAAGGAATGGTGATGGTGACGGCCTGAGCAGCGGGTGTCGAACCAAACTGATACTGGTTGCTGCCGCCCGTGACGGTCTCTCCGGCAGGTGTGCCCTCATAGTAGACCGTGGAGCAGGAGAAGTTGTGAATACCGGCCAGTTTGTTGGCGGCATGCTGCAGACCATTGTACTGCACTTTCACCTGGTCGCCCGGCTGGATGTGGGCGCTGCCGTTGAGGTTGGTGATTTCACGGCTGCAGGACTTGGCCGTGAGCACCTGATAGCTGCTGTTGCCGGCTGCGTCAGTCAGACGTACGATGTTACGGCCCTGCTTTAGCAGCAGCGTGTAGCTGCCGTCGCCGTTCTTTGTGACACCATCGGTGGAGAAGCCGTTGTAAGAAGCTGCGTTCTCACCGATGACGGGATAAGCGATGGCAACACTCTCCACTCCAGTCGGAGCAAACGTATAGCTTGCGCCTTCCTCCGAGTCAAGATAGTAGAACACGTCCAGCTCGGCGTCCACATAGGGATGCGCATTCTTCTCTTTGGGATTATTCATCGCATTGATGAGCATATTGGGCTCAACGCCGGCTGCCGTACCACCCACTTTCACAACGAAAGCTGCGGTGTTCTCGGGCCAGATGGCACCGTAGAGCGGACCGCCCAGATAGGGACTGGCCGTAGCGCCGCTGTAGTTGGTGAGATGCACGGCATCGTAAGTGATGAGAACGATGGCGGTGCCCTCGCCCACTGCGGTCATCGTGTTCCAGGGATCAACGGAAGTGGTGTTGACGGCGAAGCGCACGACATTGTCGCTAGGCTGGCCGTTCTCATCGATTACGGTGTAGTGGAAGTCGGGCTCGATGAAGTAGTTGTTGGTAACGTTGTCGATGAGCTCCCAGGTGCGCATGCCCAGGACATCGTAGGTGTCGCCCACGTTCATCTGCTTGAAGCCCTTCTCGTTGATGTTGATGAAGATGTCGCCGGTCTCGTAGCCGCCGTTGGCCTCGTTGCTGTGGTTAACCTGCTTGGGATTGCCCTCATAGTCGCCCGCCGTCAGGTTGAATACGGGCATCTTGCTTTCATCGGTATTGGCCGTGAACTTGCCGGCATGCGTCAAGCCGCCTTCCAGCCAGGTGCGGTAGGTGTACTCCAGACCGCTGCCCAAACGGTAGGTGTAGACCTTGCTGCCGCCCGTGGTCTCCACGCTCTTGGGCTCCACCTCGGAGAAAGCTCTGAAGTGGGCCAGCTTGATGCCCATGAAGAAACCGGCCTCGGCTGGCACCGTCACGCTGTAGTCCAAACCCATGGGAATGGCGCCGCTGACGGTGGCATTGAAGGTCACAGTACCACTCCTGAAAAGGCTCAGATAGCCCTCTTCGGCGTGGGCCTCGGAAGGGATGAGTTCGACGTTGTAACTGTCACCGTTGAACACGAGGAAGGTGCAACGTCCCTGAGCGTTCACACCGGTGGTGATAACACGGGGCTCACCCTCCTTGGAGGCTACCGACACGGAACTGGTGTAGTCCGTGTTGTAGGTCCAGCCGCTGTTGGTGGCATAGGTCGTGGGGGTGAACACAGTGAAATCCTTATTCTCCTCTGTCACCGTCAGTTCGATGGTGCCGTTGACGATGGTGCCTTCAGAGGCATAGCCCGTGAGCACATAAGTGCCCTCGTCGCAGGAGAATGAATACTTGTTGGAAGCGGGTTCGCCCACTTCCACGGGAGCGGAGGTGGTCTTGTTGACGAGCGACATCGTCTTGGAGATGCTGTTCATCGTCACAGTCACATCCACCGCCCACAGACTCTGGAGGCAGCCCGCCAGAGTCAGCATAAGCAGAGTAAATGTTTTTCTCATTCTGTTTGTTTTAAGTTAAACGTATGTTGATTAAATATTCATTTCTGATTTATCGCCACAGGTAGGCAAAATGCGCCGGAATGTCACCGGTGCGCACCTCCCACTTCTTACGGCCCTGCTTGGAGTAGCATATCAGGCGACCGGGATCGACGAAGCTTGTCGCATTGGTCACATAGATGTCGCCGTTGACGGGGTTCACGTTGATGCCATAAGGCATCTTGATGTCACGCTCAGTGCCGTCCTTGATGAAATTGTCGCACACGACCTGCTGCTCAACCACATCGACAATGCTGTAGGCGGCGCCGCGCCAGCCGTTGTCCAAATAGGAATAGTCGTCGGCCAGGATGTAGAGCGAATCTCCGGCCAGACACATGCTGCTGACGCCGACGTCCACACTGCCGCACACCTCCTCATCGGCCAGGTCGATGATGTAGAGCTGAGAGGGCGTGTATTCGTAGTCGCCGCGACTGCTCACCCATAGCAGACCGTTACTGTCGGCCTTGAGACGGTGAAGATTGACGGCCACCTCGATGCGCTTCACCTCCGTGAAGCTCTCCATGTCAATAACCGACACGGTGGTCTCGTAGTTGGGCGACATATAGCCGCCGGAGTTGGCCACATACATGCGTCCGTTCACGATTTCCAGCTCATCGGGCTGGAAGCCCACCTCACAACGCGCCACCTCACGGAGCGTGGCGGTATCCACCTTAGCCACATAACCTATCTGGTCGTAGTCGGGCGTAAGCAGCACGGGACCGGCATAGCTTGTGATGTAGGCATAGCCGCCGTCAAACTTGATGTAGCGACAGTTGGGGATGTCAATCTGGCCGATGCGACGCGCCGTCCATTTGTCCATCACCTCCACCTTGTTGGAACAGTTGATGACGGCGTAAAGGCGACCGCCGTAGATGGCGATGTCGTTGCCCACGTCGCCCAGCTCCTTAGGCACCTCTGGGTTGGCCTCGCCGTAGACGTTGCGGTGGTAAATGCCCGTCTGCAGGTCCATGAAGTCAAGCGTGCACTTGTTGGAGCCCATGTTGCCCTCGTTGAGCAAATAGAAGCCGACCAGCCCCTTAAGCCTTTCGGGCGGAGCCACGGGCACACTCTCGGAGAGAATCACCACCTGGTCCTCACGACAGCCCCAAAGGAGCGTCAGCGACAGGCAAAGCAATATGATGTTCAGAACTCGCACGATATAATTCCTTTAAAATTACGTCCCGGCATGGGGTAATTGAGCACCACGTCGTATTGCTGGTCGAAGACGTTGTTGACCTCCAGCGTGGCCGCCAGTCGCACATGGCGCAGGCGCAGGCCGTAGCGAAGGGAGAGATCGTGGGTGTACCAGGGCTGCTCGTAGTTGGCCAAAATGTTGCTCGAGCCATGGTAGCGCTCACCCGTGTAAATGAAGCTGTAGTTGAGCATCAGGTCCATGTTGCGCTTCATGAGCCACGTGAGCGTGCCCATCGCCGAGGCCGAATGCCAGGGAATATAGGCAATCTGTCCGCCCCAGGTGCCGGCCACAGGGTCGTTATCCTTCGGGTCGGAGTAGTCGCGCGCCTTCTGGTAGGTGTAGTTGCCGCCGAAATCCAAGCGCCAGTCGGGCGAGAATTGCCAGTCGGTCTTGAACTGGAACTCCGCGCCGAGAATCTCCACATAGCCCAGGTTCATCATCATCCAGCGATACTGGCTGTTGCCCTTGGGCACGGCGACAATTTTGTTGTCCACCTGATTGAAATAGCCGTCGGCCTTGAGCTCCAGACGGCGCAGCATATTGTGTGCCCAGGCATGCTTCCACGTGATGCCGACGTCGTATTGCGTGGTGTATTCGGGCTCAAGATACTTGTTGCCCATGTCGGTGTAATAGAGATCGTTGAACGTCGGCATACGGAAGATTCGCTTGTAGAAAGCCCGCAGTTCCAGGTCTTTGTTGCCTTTGACGGGCGTCATGCTGAGGAAAACGGAAGGCGTACATTCGCTGGTGTTGTCGGTCATACGGTCGCGCACGAAGGAGCCCATCACCGAGGCCATCAGCTTCAGGCGCCACCACTGGTAGCCCGCAGCACCGGCCAGGAGCACCGTGTTGCGCGAAACGAAGTCCGTCCCCTGGAGGACGCCCTTCAACCCGTTCCACTGATAATCGACACTGAGGCCCACATCCAACTTGCCGCGACGGCGGGCGGAGTCGTCACCCGTGTCATCGAACACAATGTAGTGCGTGGCCGAGCTGACATAGACTTCATGCTGGCGGAAAGTGTTGTCCACATAGCGCAGTGTCGTGTCAGGATTGAGATAGCGCATCTTGTCCCAGGCGTACTTGATATTGAACTGGCTCTCCAACCTGCCGTCCAGCCACGCCTTCTGCGAATGGCTCTGGATGAAGAAATTGCGGTCCCATTGGCGCTGAGCGTGCTTCCACACGTTGTTGACAATGGCGCCAGGAATGCCGCGCTCGGAATTGTAGAAATAAGCCTTCACGTTCCAAAGGCCCTCGTCAATGTTGCCCTGCACATAGGCCTCCACACGCTCGGCCTGTATGTCACCGTTGTTGCGCGTGGCCGTCGTGTCCCACATCACCTCCCCCTTCTGGTTGACACGGCGGTAGCGGAAGTCGTACTTGCCGGTGGCATCGGTGAACTCGGCACTCAGGCTGCTTGTCACCCGCTTCGACCATTTGTGTTCCCACAGGCCGGCAAGATTTTTCAGGCCGAAGCTGCCGCCGCGCGCCGTGAACTTGAAGTTGTTGCGCTCCCCTTCCATAAAGAGCGGGCGACGGCTGCGTAAATAGAGCGTGCCGCTGGAGCCGAAGTCCTTGGCGGGTTGGAAGATGCTGCTCTTCTGACCGTTGTAGAGGGTAATCTCCTCCAGATTATCCATCGAATATTTGCCCAAATCAACGATGCCGTTTTGGGCGTTGCCCAATTGGATACCGTCGTAGAAGACGCCCAGATGATTGCTGCCCATGGAACGGATGTTGACGGTCTTCATGCCGCCCACGCCGCCATAGTCTTTGAGCTGCACGCCGGAGAAATAGCGCATGGCGTCGGCCACGCTGTGGTGGCGCAGGGCCTCCATCTGCTCGCCCGAGAGCGTCTGTCCCTCTATCACCGTCTCTGCCTTGGAAGCATGCACCTCCACCTCGTCGATGTGACGCACATCGTCGGAAGTCTCCTGCGCATGCACGGGAGCGCACATGCCCATAAATAAGGACAAGGCAAAGCCTAAAACTCTTTTTCTCTTCATTCTTCAGCACCCGTATCCACGCGGGCCGTCAGGTCTTCTTTCTGCTTCACGGCAGGTTTTCTGGCTTGTCCCCCACTTGCGCGCCTTCCCGAAGCCGAAGCCTCAGTGGCTTGTGTTGCGCAGTGAAAACGGGACTTACAGCTGCGGGACAGCTCGGGACTTACACCCGATTCCCTTTTACCGCCATCGCTGGCGCACCGTAAATCTGAGTGCAAAAGTACGAAAAAAAGTTGAGAGTTGAGAGTTGAGAGTTGAGAGATTTGGGGTTAATGTGCGTTTTTGTCTGTCAAAGGCATGTTTTTTGACATAAAAAAGGAGCGACACCGAAATGTCGCTCCAATATTTTATTTGTTTCTGAGCAGCTACCGGACTACAGTTCGTACTCCAACATGGTGAACGAGTAAGGCGGCAGCTTCAGCGTGAACTTCTCTGCTGCATCCGTCTTCTCCGTCTCGGGCGCTACGGGCTGGTGCTCGTAGTTGTTCTCATCGTCGGGCTTGCCTTTGAGCACCGTCTTAAGCGCCTGCCCCTTGGGAGAGAAGCGCGAAAGGTCCACGGAAGCCTTCACCGACTTACCTCCTGCATTGCACAACTTCACGTAGAGGCGGCGCGTCTTGACATTGAGCACGACGCTCTGCTCCTGCAGCTTCCCGTTGCCGTTGAAGGCAACGCAGTCACCGTAGTAGTACTGGCCGGCCGACTGGCCGAACATCTGCTGCACATAGTAGCTGCAAGTCAAATAGGGGCGTTCGTTGTCGAAATAAATGAGGTTGGGATTCCAGTTGGTGGCGCCTTTGCGGGCAAAGAGCGGCGCATAGCTCGTCATGCACACCACGTCGCCGTTGCGCTCGACATGCAGGAGATAGAGCGCCTCGGCAAGAGCATCGATGAGCTTCTTGTCTTTGGCGGCATATTCGCCCAGATAAACCTTCGTTTTGCGGTCGCGGGGATATTTATCGTATTGGCGCGACTTGAGGAAGTAGTCGTGCTTCTCGTAGTAGTGCTCGTCGAGAATCGGCAGGCCGATCTCCTCGGCCAGCTTCCAACCCTGTTCGAAGTCCTTGTTGCCGGGATGAGAGCCGGGACCGGCAGTGCCCACGATAACAATTTCTGGATGAGCCGCCTGAACGCGCTCGTAAATATACTTGAAGCGCTCGATGAATTCGGGCGAAATACGCTCCTCGTTGCCGATGCCGAGATACTTCAAGCCGAAAGGTTCGGGATGGCCGGCCTCCGCACGCTTTCGGGCCCAAACGGAGGTGGCGGGGTCGCCGTTGGCCCACTCGATGAGGTCGAGGGCGTCCTGCACCCACTCGTCCATCTGATCCATCGGCACGGCGTCCTGGGCCTGCGTCTTCATGCTCCATCCGCCGCCGGCGCCCTGACAGCTCACGCCGCAGGGCAGAATGGGCAGAGGCGCCATGTTGAGATCCTCACAGAGCTGAAAATATTCATAATAGCCCAAAGCCATCGACTGATGGTAGCCCCAGCAGTTTTTCAGTCCCTGACGGGTCCACTTGGGGCCGATGGTGTTCTTCCAGCGATAGGTGTCCCACATGCCGTCGCCGCCGCCGTGGATGATACAGCCTCCGGGGAAACGCATAAACTTGGGATGCAGCGCCGCCAGAGCCTCAACGAGATCCTTGCGCAGACCGTGACCCTTGTAGGTGTCTTCAGGCAGGAGCGAGACGTCATCGACATCTACATCGCCCGTGTTGAGCATGATGAGCTGCAGGGCCGCATGCTTGGCGTCGGAAGCGGCCAAAAGACGCAAATCATAAGAGGACCACACTGCATCGGCGGAAATCTCCACAGTGTCGTCGGCCAGGACTGCAAGAGGCTTGCCTTTGCCCTGCGCCTCGGTCAGCACCACACGCATCTGCTTCTGCATACCGTCGTGGTTGCGCACACGAACAGAAAAATTGTAGGCCGCACCGGCCTTCACGCTGATGCCCTCGAAGCCGCCGTTCTGAATGCCGAAGCCGGTCCAGCCGTTGTAGTCATAATAATGGCCCACGCGCTCCGTGTGGAGACGCATGTAGGTGGGGCGACCGAGGCCGCTGTTCACAGGCTGGATGTAGCCCAGAGAATGGCCGTGACGCACGGTCCGCCACGCCGTGCCGGGTCCCCAGCCGTCACGCTCGTTGGGGCTGTATTCGAAGGATCCGTTTTGCACGAGTTCGGCGTTAAGACCACCGTCGGCAGCATGACTGATATCCTCGAAGAAGATGCCGATGAGTTGATCACTGATGGCCTTGCCGCCGACAGGGGCCTGATACGCCTCCGCAGCACCCGCCGAAGCGGAAATGAACAGGAAAAGAAGAACAATGATGTTGTTGCGTTGCATAATTATTTATGATTTAACGATACAAAAATAGAAAAACAATTTCACATAGAGGGAAACGGTTCTCTTATTTTATTATTTTTTAGCAGTCAAACCCGTTAAATAAACTCAATTATAACATTTTCATGCGTCAATTCCGATTTAGTTCCGCATTTTTTGTATCTTTGCATTCGAAAGTCATAAAAAACGCTTCACAAGGACAGAGAACAATGACGAAAAAAGCACTCCTTCTGGCGGTCTTCACAGCCATTGCTCTCATGGTCTGCGCTCAGCAAACGCCCCGTCGCTCCCCAGAGACGGAGCAATTGCTCGAGTGCATGCAATCAGTAGCCGGCAAGAAGATGCTGTCGGGCGCCATGGCCGACGTCAGCTGGAATCTGAACGAAGCCAAATGGGTGAAGCGGCACACCGGGAAATGGCCCGCGCTCTGCGGTTTTGACTACATCCACCACCCCTATTCCGCCAAAGGAGGATGGATTGACTACACGGACATCGACGAAATCACGTCGTGGAACCGTCAGGGCGGCGTGGTCTGCATCATGTGGCACTGGAACGTGCCGGCCAACCAGAGCGGGAAATACTCATTTTACTGGGGAGAAGAAGCGGACAAGACAAGTTTCGACGTGCGCAAAATCTTTGAGCCTTCGAGCCCGGAATACCAACAGATGATTCGGGACATCGACCAAATAGCGTCGTATCTGAAGTTGCTGAAAGAGGAACACGTTCCCGTCCTTTGGCGACCTCTCCACGAGGCGGGCGGCATGTGGTTTTGGTGGGGCCGGGATCCCGAAGCGTGCAATGAATTGTGGCGCATCATGTATCGCCACTTCCAATCCGAAGGGCTCGACAATCTCATTTGGGTGTGGACACAGGCGGCGGCCTGGAGCAAGCCCTACAGCGATGGCTACAGATGGTATCCGGGCGATGACTATGTGGACATCGTGAGCATTGACGTTTACAACAACAACGATGCCGACGACATTTTCCGCTCCTGCTACAGTTTTCTCCGGGAATCCTCACCCTCCAAACTTGCGGCACTCACCGAGTGCGGCAACGTGCCGCTCATCAGCCGCCAATGGAACGCCGGCGCCAAGTGGCTCTGGTTCATGCCCTGGTATGACCACGGGCGAACCAATAACCCCGACAACCAGGAGTTTGCGAGCACAAAACACAGCAGCTGTGACGCCGAGTGGTGGCGCGAAGCTTTTTCCAACGATTTCGTCCTCACACGCGATGACATGAAAGCGCTACGACGGAAAGCGGCCAAAGAGAGCAAAAATACGAAGGAATAATTCTTAAATCAAAACAATACCGATTATGTTTGGACTGAGATTACAGGAAATCATCATTATCGCCCTGGTGGTGCTGCTGCTTTTCGGCGGCAAGAAGATTCCCGAACTGATGAAGGGACTCGGACGCGGCGTAAAGAGCTTTAAGGACGGACTCAACGAGACCTCCGCCCCCGAAAGCGCCAAAGCAGAAGACAGCGAAAAGGCCGAAGAAAAAACCGAAGCGTGACCTTCTGGGACCATCTGGACGAACTGCGCAGTGTCATCATCCGCGCCCTCATCGCCGTGGTACTGCTGGCGGCGGCGGCCTTCTCGCTGAAGGAGCCGCTTTTTGCCCTGCTGCTGGCGCCAACCCACAGCGACTTCTGCACTTACCGCATGATCGGGGCCGATACGGACTTCAGCCTGCACCTCATCAATACGGGGCTGACGGAACAGTTCATGACCCACATGCGCACGGCGCTCTACGCCGGACTGTTGGCTGCTTCGCCCTACGTGCTCTGCGTGCTCTTCCGCTTCGTTTCGCCCGGACTCTACGAGAACGAGCGAAGGATGGGTGCACGGCTTGTCATCGGCGCCTACGTGATGTTCATCCTGGGCACACTGCTCAACTACTTCATCGTGTTCCCGCTGGCAGTGCGCTTCCTGGGCACTTACCAGGTGAGCCCAGAAGTGGGCAACATGCTCACGCTGCAGTCATACACAGACACAATGCTGGGACTGGGACTCGTGATGGGAATCGTGTGCGAGCTGCCCGTTGTCTGCTGGCTGCTGGCACGCTACGGACTCATCAACTCCGGGATGATGCGCACATACCGGCGCCATGCCATTGTGGCCGTACTCATCGTGGCTGCCGTTGTCACCCCCACGGGAGATCCATTCTCGCTACTGGCCGTGAGTCTGCCCATATACGCCCTCTACGAACTCAGTATATTCATCACACACCACACCAAGAAATATGCTTAAACGCACAAGACAAATCCTCGCCGCCCTCTTCTTTGCGGGCATCACGCTGCTGCTGCTTGACGTCTCGGGCACTCTGTTTCACTATCTGAGCTGGATGCCCAAGGTGCAGCTGCTGCCCGCCCTGCTGGCGGCCAACCTGACCGTTGTGGCCATCATCCTTGCTCTGACCCTGCTGCTGGGCCGTATCTATTGCTCCGTCATCTGCCCCCTGGGCGTGATGCAGGACCTCGTGGCACGCCTCAACCGCAAGCGCAACCCCTATAGCAGTTCGCGCCCCATGTGGTGGCTGAGAATCACGGCGTTGTGCGTCTTCGTCTTGCTGATTGTGACGGGACTCACGGGCATCGCCGCCCTCATTGCCCCCTACAGCACCTACGGGCGCATCGTGACACACCTCGTCCAGCCCCTTTGGATCGGCGCCGACAACCTGCTGGCGCTCGGCGCGGAGGCGGTGGACAGCTACGCCGTGTCGGAGGCCGACTGGGTGTGGTACGGATGGGTGCCCCTCATCGTCACCTCGCTGACGCTCGTCATCATCGCCGCACTGGCCTACAGGGGCGGACGCACGTGGTGCAACACGGTGTGCCCCGTGGGCACGGCGCTGGGTTGCGCCGCGCGCTTCTCGCTCATGAAGGTGCGCTTCAATGAGGAAAAGTGCATCGCCTGCGGCAAATGCGCACGCAACTGCAAGGCCGCCTGCATCGACTTCAAAACCTATGACATCGACTACTCGCGCTGCGTCACCTGCGGCAACTGCATCGATCTCTGCCCGAAAGGCGCGCTGAGCTACGGCCCCGCACCGAAAAAGCCCGGAGAGGGGCGGAAGGAAGGCGGGACGGTGGACAAAAGCAAACGTCAGTTCCTCATCGGCACCGCCCTATTGGCCGGCACCGCCCTGGCCCAGGAAGAGAAAAAGGTGGACGGCGGACTGGCCGAAATCCAGGACAAGGCGGTTCCGAAACGACAGACGCCGCTGACGCCGCCGGGCAGCCTTTCGGCCCGCAACATGGCCGAAAAATGCACCGCCTGCCAACTCTGCGTATCGGAGTGTCCCAACGACGTGTTGCGGCCCTCGACGTCGCTGGAGCATTTCATGCAACCTACGATGGGCTATGAGCACGGATACTGCCGTCCGGAGTGCGTCCGTTGCTCCAATGTGTGCCCCACGGGCGCCATACGTCCCATCACCAAACAGGAGAAATCATCACTTCAAATCGGCCATGCCGTGTGGGTGAAGCAAAACTGCGTGCCCCTGACCGACGGCGTGGAGTGCGGCAACTGTGCCCGCTTCTGCCCGGCCGGCGCCATCACGATGGTGCCCTCCGATCCCGACGATGAATGGTCGCTGAAAGTGCCGGTGGTCAACACGGCCACATGTATCGGCTGCGGCGCCTGCGAAAATCTCTGCCCCGCACGTCCGCTCTCAGCCATCTACGTTGAGGGGCACGAAATGCATCGCGAAATTTAACAACAACAACCTAAACGAACAGAACACACCATGAGCAAGCATATCGAACGACGCGACTTTCTGAAACTCTTCGGCGCTGGAGCCGCCGGCGTGACCGCCGCCCTCACAGGCTGCAAGCCCAAGACCGAAACAGGCCCCATCAAGGATGACTACAGTCAGTTGCAGGAAGCCCGGGGAGATCAGATGACCTACCGCAAAAACCCCACCACGGGCGACAAGGTTTCGCTCCTGGGCTACGGCATGATGCGACTGCCCAACAGGGAGGACGGCGAGATTGACCAGGAGACGGTCAACCGGCTGGTGGACTACGCGCTGGCCCACGGCGTGAACTATTTCGACACATCGCCCGCCTACTGTCGCGGCAACAGTGAAAAAGCCACCGGCATCGCCCTCTCCAGACACCCGCGCGAGTCCTACTTCATCGCCACGAAACTCTCCAACTTCAACCAGGCCACCTGGGGACGACGGGAGAGCATCGACATGTTTGAGAACTCGCTCAAGGAGCTGCAGACAGACTACATCGACTACTATCTGCTGCACGGATGCGGCATGGGCGGCATGGACAACCTCAAAGCACGCTACCTCGACAACGGTTTGCTCCACTACTGCATCGGACAGAGACGGGAAGGGCGCATACGCAACCTGGGATTCTCGTATCACGGCGACGTGGCTGTGTTCGACTACCTGCTCTCCATCCACGACCAAGTGCACTGGGACTTCGTGCAGATTGAGCTGAACTATCTCGACTGGGATTACGCCAACGAAATCAACGACCGCAACACCGATGCACGCTATCTCTACGCCGAGCTGCAGAAGCGGGGCATCCCGGCCGTCATCATGGAGCCCCTCCTGGGCGGACGTCTGGCCAACATCCCGCAATACCTCATGGAGCGCATGAAACAGCGCGACCCCGACGCCAGCATCGCCTCGTGGGCCTTCCGCTATGCCGGCACACCGGAAGGGGTGCTCACCGTACTCAGCGGCATGACCTACATGGAGCACCTCAAGGACAACCTGCTGACCTACTGCCCCCTGAAGCCCGTCACGCCCGAGGAGGAAAACTTCCTTTACGACATCGCCTACCATATCGTCAACGTGAAGCTCATCCCCTGCAACGACTGCAAATACTGCATGCCCTGCCCCTACGGCGTGGACATCCCGAGCCTCTTCGTCCACTACAACAAGGTGAAGAGCCACGACCGCCTGCCCGAAGACGCCCAAAGCAGCGAATACGCCCGTCTGCGCCGCGAATTTCTCGTGGGGCAGGACCGCAGCGTGCCGCGGCTGCGGCAAGCCGCCCACTGCATCGGGTGCGGACAGTGCAAACCCCATTGCCCCCAAAACATTGACATACCCGAGGAATTGCGCAAGATTGACGAGTTTGTGGAGAATCTCCGGAGAAATGCGTAGTTTATCAAAAAAAAGTCGTACCTTTGCGCACGAAAAGCAATAGCACGGAATGAACATCTACACCAAAACGGGTGACCGGGGCGAGACCTCCCTCGTGGGCGGCAAGCGCGTTAGCAAATGCTGTCAGCGCCTCGAGAGTTACGGCACACTGGACGAACTGAACGCTCATATCGGTCTGTTGGCCGCTGAGGCCGAAGACATGAGCCTGCCCGGCGATTTCATCCATGAGGTGCAGAGCAATCTGTTCACCTGCGGAGCCTATCTGGCCTCGGAAGACGGGCGCTGCGAGTGTGTAGGTGCCGACGCCGTGAGCGCTCTGGAGGAAGAGATTGACCGCATTGAAGCCACACTGCCGCCGCTTAAAAGTTTTATCCTGCCCGGCGGATGCAAAGCCGCCGCCGAAGCCCATGTATGCCGCACCGTGTGTCGGAGAATGGAGCGCGAAGTACTGCGTCTGAAGAACGAAAGTGTGGACGTGGATTCCACCCTGCTCTGCTATTTCAACCGTCTGAGCGACTATTTCTTCGTGCTGGCCCGCGCCCTCAACAGGGAAGCCGGAAAAGAAGAGCGCGCCTGGCAACCGAAAAGAAACAAGATACAATAAAAAACATACAATGAAAAAAAATCTCGAGACCATCTGCGTGCACGGCGGATGGAAACCTTCTAAGGGGGAGCCCCAACAGCTGCCCATCTACCAGTCCACCACCTTCCGCTACGAGACCTCCGACCAGATGGCCCGTCTGTTTGATTTGAAGGACGAAGGATACTTCTATACCCGTCTGGCCAATCCCACCAACGACGCCGTGGCCAAGAAGATTGCCGCCCTCGAAGGCGGCGTGGGCGCCATGCTGACCTCATCGGGGCAGGCCGCCAACTTCTACGCCGTGTTCAACATCTGCCAGGCCGGCGACCACTTTGTCACCTCCAACTGCATCTACGGCGGCACCTACAACCTCTTCGGCGTGACCATGAAGAAGCTGGGCATCGAGTGCACCTTCGTCGATCCCGAATGGAGCGACGAGAAGATTGAAGCCTGCTTCAGACCCAACACCAAATGCTTCTTCGGCGAGACCATCTCGAACCCCGGCGGCAACGTGTTCGACATCGAACGCTTCGCTAAGATGGCGCATCGCCACGGCGTACCACTGATTGTGGACAATACCTTCGCCACGCCCATCAACTGCCGCCCCTTCGAGTGGGGCTGCGACATCGTGACCCACTCCACCACCAAGTATATGGACGGACACGCCACACAGGTGGGCGGCTGCATCGTGGACTCCGGCAACTTCGACTGGGATGCGCAGAGCGACAAGTTCCCCGGACTGACCACCCCCGACGAGTCGTATCACGGACTGACCTACACCAAAGCCTTCGGCAAGATGGCCTACACGACCAAACTCGTGGCACAGCTCATGCGCGACCTCGGCAGCATCCCCGCTCCCCAAAACTCCTTCCTGCTCAACCTCGGACTGGAAACACTCGCACTGCGCATGAAGCAACATTGCGCCAACGCACAGCGCGTGGCAGAGTGGCTGGAAAAGAACCCCAAAGTGGGCTGGGTGAACTACTGCGGCCTGCCCTCCAACAAATACTACGCCCTGGGACAGAAATACATGCCGGGTGGCTCCTGCGGCGTGATTGCCTTCGGCCTGAAGGGCAGTCGCGAGGACGCCATCCGCTTCATGGACAACCTGGACTTCATCAGCATCGTGACGCACGTGGCCGACGCCCGCACCTGCGTGCTGCATCCGGCCTCACACACCCACCGGCAGCTCTCCGACGAGCAACTGCGCGAGGCCGGCGTCGCTCCCGACCTGGTGCGCCTCTCCGTGGGCATTGAAAATGCGGAAGACATCATCGCCGACCTGCAGCAGGCCATGGACAAGATGTAAACAGACTTATATAATATATTAAGGAGAATAAGACTGAAATCAGCGCCGGCTTCCCATCCGGCGCTGATTTTTGTTTACTTTGCAACCGGGTTGCAACAAAATTGTCCTACCTTTGCAGCGAAAAACAAAAAACAACCCAAACACTCGCCGACCATGATACTGGACTGGATAGAAAACTATTGGCACGCTCTGCTCATGATGAGCGCAGAGATGGCCCCGTACCTGCTCCTGGGATTCTTTATCGCCGGACTGCTCCGCGTCTTTGTGCCCAAGACCCTGTATTCCAAACACCTCGCCCCGCGCAACATGAAGAGCGTGGTGAAAGCCGCCGCCTTGGGCGTGCCCCTGCCCCTGTGCTCCTGCGGTGTCATTCCGACGGCCGTGGGGCTACGCAAAGAAGGCGCCAGCCACGGCGCGTGCACCAGTTTTCTCATCGCCACGCCGCAGACCGGCGTGGACAGCATCATAGCCACCTACTCGCTGATGGGGCTGCCTTTTGCCATTGTGCGTCCGCTTGCGGCGCTCTTCACCGCCATATTCGGCGGCTGGCTGACCAACACCTACGCCCGCGAAGACGAGAAACGCTCGGAAGCCAGCGCCGCCGACGGCAACGACGCTTCGTGCGACTGCGGCTGCGAAGGACACCACCACGACCACGGCTGTTCGTGCGGGAAGGAGAAAGACGCCCCCCGCAGCTTCGGCAGGAAAATGTTGGAGGCCCTGGACTACGCCTTTGTGGACATGATGCAGGACGTGGGCAAATGGCTGGTCGTCGGCCTGCTCATCGCAGCGCTCATCACCGTGGCTGTGCCCAACGAATGGCTCGCCGCACTGCATGACTACAAACTGCTCAACATGCTGCTGGTGCTCGCCGTGGCCATACCCATGTATGTCTGCGCCACCGGCTCCATCCCCATTGCCGTGTCGCTGATGGCCAAGGGGCTGACACCGGGCGCCGCCCTGGTGCTGCTGATGGCCGGACCTGCCGTCAACTCCGCCTCCATGCTCGTCATCGGCAAGGTGTTCGGCCGGCGCACGCTGTGGCTCTACATCCTGTCCATCGTCATCGGCGCCGTGCTCTTCGGCCTGGGCATCGACTATCTGCTGCCCCAGGAATGGTTTGCCGTGCAGAGCCGCATCATGGGCGCCTGCCACCACCAGGCGGCAGGCCTGTCTGCGACGGACTGGATATGGATGGGACTGCTCGCCGCACTGCTCGTGAACGCCCTGGGACGTCAGTGGTGGAGCACACGGCACCACAGGTATGAGTGCTGCTGCCACGAACACCATTCGGACGAAGCGCGCGAAGCCTTCATCTATAGTGTGTCCGGCATGAACTGCAACCACTGCAAGGCCAATGTGGAACGCGCCATAAGAAGCGTGGAGGGCGTGGAAGACGTGGAAGTCAGCCTCGCTGCAGCCACCGCGACCGTCACCGGCCGGCACGACAGCGAAGCGCTCATCCGCCAGGTGAAGAGCTTCGGCTACGAGGCCGCACTCAAAGTCTAAGGCAGCGGTCGCAGATGCCGCGCACCAGCACATTGGTCTCCTCCGCGCAGAATCCCTCCGGCACGGGAACGCGGGGCACGGGGACGTCGTGAAGGCAGATGGTGCGGTGGCAGCGCTCGCAATAGAAATGCACGTGCTCGTCGTCGTCCCCGTCGGTGTGGCGGCTCAGGCAGAGCTCATACTTGACAATGCCCTCGCCCGTCTCAATGGAATGCACCAGATGATGCTCACGGAAGAGCGTCAGCACACGGAAAATGCTGGACTTGTCCAATGTCAGCAGGCTGTCCTCCAACTCCTTCACCGAAACGGGATGACGCAGTGAAGCCAAAGTCTTCACGATAAGGAGCCTGTTGACCGTCGGCCTGATGCCGTGGCTTTCCAGCAATGAGGTATGGTCCATCTTCTCCATTTCGCGGATTTACCCCGCAAAGATAACTAATTTTATCCTATATACCGCCGTTTTTCGCCAACTTTCATCGTAAAAGATTGCCTGTCTGCATTTTTATCCTTATCTTTGCAGCATAAAGCAAACAAAACAACATCACACAATGAAAAGATTTCTCCTTTGTCTCGCTGCCGCAGCCGGTCTGCTCTCCCTGTCGGCCCGCACCGTTTACGACTTCAGCGTGAAGGACGCCGACGGCCGCACCGTCTCGCTCTCCCGCTACAAAGGCAAGGTGCTGCTCATCGTCAACACCGCCACGCAATGCGGATTCACGCCGCAATACAAAGAACTGGAGGCCCTCTATCAAAACTATGCGAAAGACGGACTGGAGATTCTCGACTTCCCCTGCAACCAGTTCGGCGGCCAGGCGCCGGGCACGATGCAGGAAATACAGCGCTTCTGCACGGAAAAGTATGACACGCACTTCCCCCGTTTTGAGAAAATTGACGTCAACGGCAGCAATGCCTCGCCGCTCTTCACTCATCTCAAATCGCAGAAAGGATTCGGCGGCTTCGACCCCACCGACCGCATCGGGCAGCTGCTGGATAAGATGCTCAGAGAGAAGAATCCCGACTACGCCAAGTCGTCGGACATCATGTGGAACTTCACCAAATTCCTCGTCTCCCGTGACGGCCGCGTCATAAAGCGCTACGAACCCACGGAGAAAATTCAGGTCATCGAGGCCGACGTGAAACAATATTTGGCGAAGCCAGCCAAGACAAAAAAGAATAAGTAAATCCATGATTTTCTGTTTCTCCGGAACCGGCAACACCCGTTGGGCAGCACAGCATTTGGCCGAGGCCACTGGTGAACGGTTGGTCTTGATGACCGGCGGAAACACATCCTACAGCCTTGCCCGCGACGAGCGCATCGGCTTCTGCTTCCCTGTGCACGGATGGCAGCCACCGCGCCTGGTGAGGCGCTTCATTCGGCAACTCAAACTGCAGTCGAATCAGCCGCTCGCCTCGCACTTCTGCTACGCCCTTGTCACCTGCGGCGACAGCATCGGACTGACGATGGAGATGCTCAACGGAGAACTGACACGGAAGGGACTGCATGCCCACAGCACTTTCTCACTGGTGATGCCCGAAAGCTACGTCTGCCTGCCCTTCATGTACACAGACACACCACAACGCGAAAAAGAGAAAATCGACAGAGCCGCCATTGATCTGGACAACTATGCGCGCCTCATCACCGGGCGCATGAAAGGCGAGCACCACACCGTGCGCGGCTTCATGCCGTGGGCGCTATCACACGTCATCGGCGCCTACTTCAACAGCCGGATGATCACAGACAGGAAATTCACCGTAGATACGGAACAATGCATCCATTGCGGCCTGTGTGCAAAAGTGTGCCCGACAGGAGACATCCGGATGGCGGACAACGATGGAGGTGCATCCTCACCGAGATGGCTGCACGACGGACGCTGCACCTGTTGCCTCTCCTGCTACCACCACTGCCCGCGCCATGCCATCAACTACGGAAACATAACAAGGCGACGTGGCCAATACTATTTCGGGCACCCGCTATAAATGCAGATGCCCGCTTTGTTTGTTAAAAGGACAGGGGGAATCAGCCCAGCATCTCCTCAATGTCCTGCTCCATCTTGGCCGGTGTCGTGGTAGGCGCATAGCGCTTGACGGTCTCGCCGTCGCGTGAAATCAGGAACTTCGTGAAGTTCCATTTGATGTCACTGTCCTTCTCCACACTCTTGCTGATGGTCTTGAAGAGCGCCTTGGCAGCCTTGGCCTTCAGGCCGGAGTACTCCTCCGTGGGAGCCTGAGACTTCAGATACTCGAAAATGGGTTCGGCGGCGACTCCGTTAACATCCGTCTTCTTCATAATCTGAAACGACACACCATAGTTCAACTGGCAAAACTCCTCAATCTGACCGTCAGACCCGGGGTCCTGCTCCTTAAACTGGTTACAAGGGAAACCGATGACCACCAGGCCGCGGTCCTTATACTTCTTGTTGAGCTCCTCCAAACCCGCAAACTGCGGCGTGAAGCCACACTTGCTGGCCGTGTTGACAATCAACAGAACCTTCCCGCGGAATTGTGCAAAATCCATCTCTTTGCCCTTGCTCGTCAGGGCCTTGAAATCATAAATCTGTGTCATGATGAAAGACGTTCAGATGTTAATACTCATCCTCGTTGAAGAGGAAATCCTCTTTCGTGGGATAGTCCGGCCAGAGATCTTCGATATTCTCGTAAATCTCACCTTCATCCTCCATCTCCTCAAGATTCTCTATCACCTCAAGAGGAGCTCCGCTGCGCACGGCGTAGTCAATAAGCTCCTCACGGGTTGCAGGCCAGGGAGCATCTTCAAGCTTAGAGGCCAATTCCAATGTCCAATACATAATGTTTGTGCTTTTCTATGAAATATTTATGTTAATTATACTTATATTATTAAGAAATGCCTACCAATTGACAATATAGTTTTGTTTGGTCAACTCCGGATTGAACAGGGCGATACCCAAGTCGTAAAGATCAAAGGTGATTCGCGTGCGTCCGTCCTTCTGAATACGCCGCCAGGCCACAAGATTATCCTGCAAGCGGTCCAACACCAGCATGGCGTCGGGCGAGAGTTGCTTAGCCACATCAACACTCCACGACATCGCGTGAATGAACGGGCGGTCACCGCACCAGTTCTTCAGTCGGAACAGCAAGCGCTCACGCTTGCGCATGACCATACGCTGCCACCAGTTGCCTTTTAGTTCTTTTTCGATATCATCGTAAGCATAGTAGTGGTTGCTCTCATAAATGACATCGCGCAGAAAGGTATAGGCAAACGGAGAATGCACGCCGTAGCCCTTGCGATGACGAAAACGCCGAAGCCATATCAACGGATGGTGTATCATGAGGGAACGCTGTGACGGGATTGCTGCGGCAGCCCGCAATGGGGACAAAAGTTCATGTCATCGGTGACAGGCGAGCCGCATTCGGGACATTTGGGTCCGACGGCGTCAAAGATATGGCGGTCGTGAATGAACTGAGCGGAAACAATGCCCGTCGGCACCGCCAGTATGGTGTAGCCAAGAAGCATCACCAGCATCGAGAGCATACGCCCGAGCGGCGTAGCGGGAGCGATGTCGCCATAGCCCACCGTCGTCATCGTCACAACCGCCCAGTAAATGCTGGACGGGATGTCGCGGAACTGCGTGTCCGGCCGGCCTCCCTCTATCATAAACATCAGGGTCCCGAGGGAAATCACCATGATGACGACGAAGAGGAAGAATACCATTATCTTGCGGGAGGAGAGGATAAGGGAGCGCATCAGGCGGTCGCCCTCTTCAAGGAAAGAGAAGAGTTTGAACACACGGAACACACGGATGAGACGGAACGTGCGCACAATCATCAGATAGCGCACCGGACCGAAAAACCATCCGATGTAGAGCGGCAATGTGGCCAACAAATCTACAATGCCGAAGAAAGAGAATATGTAGCGACGCGGCTCGCGCGAACACCAGATGCGGCAGAGATACTCCAGGGTGAAAAAGAATGTGAAGACATACTCCATCACCTCAAACACCTTCTTGAGGACGGGCGGGAGTCCCTGTATGCTCTCCACAATCACCAGGAGAATGGACAGCACAATGGCCCACAACAGCACCACATCGAACAGTTTTCCTGCCGGTGTGTCGCTATAGAAGATGATGCGATAGACGCGTGCCTTCAGCCTGCTCAAATGCTCTTCATTACCTGCCCTAAAGTACTCTGCAAACCTCATTCCCTGTTATTGGAAGGAATAGACCACGTCCATTATTTTTTTGCCGATTTCGTCGGCAGCCTCCATCGTGGAAGCCTCGGAATAAACTCGGACAATCGGCTCCGTGTTCGACTTGCGCAGGTGCACCCAACGGTCGGGGAAGTCAATCTTCACGCCGTCGATATCGGTGACGCTGACACCGGGCTCACTCTCATACATGGATTTCACCTTACGCAGAATCGCATCCACATCCGTGTCGGGCGTGAGGTCTATGCGGTTTTTGGCAATCTGATAGGGCGGATATGTAGCACGCAACTCGCTGGTCTTCATACCGCGCTTGGCCAAATAAGTCAATATAAGCGCAATACCTACAAGGGCGTCACGACCGCTGTGGGCTGCAGGATAAATGACACCGCCGTTGCCCTCACCGCCGATGACGGCATGGGTCTCCTTCATCTTCGTCACCACGTTGACCTCGCCGACGGCAGCTGCCGTATAGCGACAGCCCGGGAAGCGCTCCGTGACATCTCGCAGCGCACGTGTAGAAGAGAGGTTGGACACCGTGTTGCCGGGTGTGTGCTGCAGGATGTAGTCTGCCACCGTGACCAGGGTGTATTCCTCGCCGTACATAGTGCCGTCCTCGCAGAACAGGGCCAAGCGGTCCACATCGGGGTCAACGACGAAGCCGATGTCCTGTCCGCCCTTCTGCATGAGGGCCTTGATGTCGCCGAGATTCTTCTCCAAGGGTTCGGGGTTATGCTGAAAATCGCCGGTAGGCTCCGTATAGAGTCCGGTGACGTGACGCACGCCAAGTTGCTCGAACAGCTTGGGCAAAATGATGCCGCCCACAGAATTGACAGCATCGAAAGCTACATGGAAGTCGGCTTTTCTGACAGCCTCCACATCAACCAAATCCAAATTGAGCACCATGTCGATATGCTTCTGGTCGTAGCTGTTGTCCTCACGGTAGCTTCCCAGATGATCGACATCGGCATAGGTGAAGTCTTCTGCTTCTGCAATACGCAAGACCTCCTCGCCTTCCTTCTTGTTGAGGAACTCGCCCTCGCTGTTGAGCAGCTTCAGGGCATTCCATTGGCGGGGATTGTGAGACGCCGTGAGGATGATGCCGCCATCGGCACCCTCCATCGTGACGGCCACCTCCGTGGTGGGCGTCGAGGCAAGACCGATATTGACCACATCGTAGCCCATGCCCATCAGGGTGCCGCACACCACATTCTTCACCATTTCGCCGGAAATACGCGCATCGCGTCCCACGACAATCTTGTTGGAACCGTCAGGACGGGTGCGGCGGATAAGCGTGGCATAAGCCGAGGTGAACTTTACAATATCAAGCGGGTTCAACGTGTCACCTGCGGCACCTCCAATGGTGCCGCGGATGCCGGAAATAGACTTAATCAAAGTCATAGTATAAGGAAGAAATTTTTCTGTTTATTTTTCAGCAATAATCACGAGGAAGTTCTTTGCAGGAACAGTCAGGCTGATGCTCGTGCCTTCGGCCTTAAGCACACTCTCCTGGGGAACGATGGCATTGGGATTGTCCACCGTGTTCTCCAGGTCGTAGTCGGAAAGGTCAAGCGCGATAGCCTTCACGGCACCGATTTTCTTGATGCCCTTGAGGTCGATGCGCACGGTCTCGGTCTTCTCCTGAGTGTTGACCACCTTTACAATATACTGACCCTTCTTGCTGTCAAGACAAGCCTGGGCAAAGACGCCATCCTCACCCTTCGGAGTGGGATTGGAGAGAGAGGTGGCGAGCACGTTGGTACCCTTGTTCTGGGAGAAGAGGGCCTGCACCCAATAGGATGCCGTGCGGGCAGAACGCAGGTTGTCATACCAAATGGCATCGGGACGCCACTGCCAGCCCTTCACATGAGCGAAGAGGGGAGCATAGGTGGCCATGTGCACCACGTCGGCGTTCTTCTCCAGGTTCAGCATGAAGGCAGCCTCGTAGATGGACGCACCGGCATGATTATACTTCTTGCCCTTGTCGTGGCAGGCATACTCACCGGCAAACACCTTCGGACCCTTGCGGTCGTACTCGTCGTAGCGGTTCATCTGATTCTTGAACCAGTCGATGTTGCGATAGAAATGCTCATCGACCAAATCCACCTTCTGCTCCTTCATGGCCTCCCAGCCGATGTCGAAGTTATGACCCTCGGAATCGGGGCCGGAAGTGCCGATAATCTTGATTTCAGGATGAGCCTTGCGCACAGCGTCGGCCACAATCTTCACACGCTTGAAATAAGGCTCGGCCCATTGCTCGTTGCCGATGCCGAGGAACTTGAGGTTGAACGGAGCGGGATGACCCATCTCGGCACGCAATTTGCCCCACTTGGTGTTGACGTCGCCGTTGGCAAACTCAATCAGGTCGTTGCAGTCGTCAATAAAAGGCTTCAGGCCGGCCTCAGTGGCAGGAGCGTGGGCGTCCTCACCGTTCTGGAACTGACACACCATGCCGACATTCAGCACGGGAAGGGGCTCCGAACCGATTTCCTCCGACAGCAGGAAATACTCGTAGAATCCGAGACCGTAGGACTGGAAATAGTCAGGATAGTAGCGATAGGTAAAGGTGGATTCCCAACGGTTTTTGTTGAGCGGGCGGTTCTCCACAGGGCCCACCGTGTTCTTCCACTGGTAGCGCGTGTCCATCGTCGCGCCCTCCACAATGCAGCCGCCGGGGAAACGGAACACACCCGGACGCATATCGTAAAGAGCCTGGGCCAGGTCCTTACGCATACCGTTCTCATGACCCATCCAAGTGTCCACAGGGAAGAGCGAGATATGCTCCACATCCATCACGCCGTCGCCGTTGCGTCCCTTCTCCGAGCACAGGAACAGGCGCAGGTTGGCATCCTGCATGGTGCGGGGTGACTTGAGCACAACGGAATACTTCTTCCACTCGGAAGAGGTCACCTTAATATCCTTGGAGACAAACTCCTGGTGCTCCTCCAAGCCGTATTCGTTAATCAACTGGACACGCAGCGTCTGGGCCTTTCCTTCGGGAACACGGGCCCACACGCTGAAGCGGTATTCCGCATCGCGCTTGAGGCCGATGCCGAAAAAGCCCTCGTTCTGCAGACCGGTCCACAAATCGTTGTGACCGGCACAGGAGAGACGCACGTAATGAGGATTCTTGTCGAACGGGCCGTCGTTTTTCACCTCAACCTTACCGAAAGCCTGCCATCCCATAAGATGGTCGGGAGAGAATTCGAAGGAACGGTTTTTCACCAACTCGCCGTAAAGACCGCCGTCAGCAGCATAGTTGATATCCTCGAAGAAGATACCGTACATCGTGGGCTGAATCACACTGCCGGGCTTGGCTGCATCGACAGTCACAACATTGTCCTGGGCCGCAATGGGCAAAGCCGCCGAAAAAGCAGCACAAAAAAACAAATTCTTTAATTTCATGATATTTATTTTTGCATTTATATGTCTACAACGTCCCAAATATATAAAAAAGTTGAGAGTTGAAACCAACGCTTCTGAAGATTTTTTTGAAAATAAGCGTTTTTTTTGTATTTTTGCACACAAAATGCAAGTAGAAGACCGTTTGAAGCGCCTCGTGAGCGGGCAACGTATGCCCCAAGCTCTCCTCTTGGCCGGCAGCAACAACAGTGATGCCCTGGCCATGGGTTTGAGGCTTGCCCGTGCGCTCCTGTGCGAGAAACAGAACGGGGAAATCTGCGAGGACTGCCCCGAATGCCACATGAGCCGTGAATGGGCCCATCCCGACCTGCATTTCACATTGCCCGTCTACAAAAAAAACACCAGCGACCACCCTACCACCGACCCGTGGCTGCCGCTTTGGAGAGACTTGTTGAAAGAGAACGGTTGCCCAAAATTGGAAGATTGGATGGGCAAAATCAAAGCTGAGAACCAACAGCTTACCATCTACGTCAACGAAAGCGACCTCCTGCAACAGAAACTGCAGTTGCACGCTTCAAGAGGCGGAAGGCGCGTGGTGCTCATCTGGCTCCCGGAAAGGCTGATGGAGCAAGCGGCCAACAAGTTGCTCAAACTGATTGAAGAACCTCCTGCAAAGACGCACTTCATCCTGGTCACGGAGGAGCCGGAAAAAGTGCTCGGCACCATCCAGAGCCGTTGCCAAAGGATTGACGTGCCCGATCGTAAGCAACACATCGGCAGCGAGGAAGAACGCCTCTTTTTTGATTTGTTTGTACAACTGATGCGCTTGGCCTACGGGCGGAAAATACGCGAACTGAGAGCTTGGAGCGAGACCACCTCCCGCCTGGGAAGGGAAAAACAATGCCGGATGCTCTCCTACTTCCAGCACCTGCTAAGAGACAACTTTATCTACAACCTAAAACAGCCGGAAATGATTTCGCTCACGGAAGAAGAAAATCAGTTCAGCGAAAAGTTTTCGCGCTTCATCAACGAAAACAATATCATCCCCATCGCGGAAGAAACCGACCGCGCACAACGGGACATCACACAGAACGTGAATGCCAGAATGGTGTTCTTCGACTACGCCCTGCACATCATCGTTCTGCTAATACAATAAACACTTAAACCTCATGAGCGAAGAACTGACATATAAAAGCGGCGCCGGACGGGGACTCACGGGAAAAGGATGGCACGTGGGCCACTACTGCCAGCACAACGTTTTTGACTACCTGGCCGATCTGCCGGACAACCAGGAGGTGACGGATTTGGTGGAGGTTCAGTTCAAGAACACCCGCAAGGGATACTACCACAACATCAATCACCTGGAAATCAAAAAGGGTGACTGCGTTGCCGTGGAGGCCTCTCCCGGACACGACATCGGCATCGTCACGCTGACAGGCAGACTGGCCCAGATGCAGATGATCAAGGCCAGACTCAAGAGCGAGGACGAAATCAAGCGCCTCTACCGCATCGCCACGGAAGCCGACCTCGAAAAATATGAGGCCGCAAAAAGTCGTGAGCACAAGACGATGATAGAGTCGCGCCAATATGCCAAAGACCTAGGATTGGAAATGAAGATCGGCGACGTGGAATATCAGGGCGACGGCGGAAAAGCCATCTTCTACTATATTGCCGAAGGCCGCGTGGATTTCCGCCAACTTATCAAAGTGCTGGCTGAAGCCTTTCACGTGCGCATCGAGATGAAGCAAATCGGCGCACGTCAGGAAGCCGGCCGCATCGGCGGATTCGGCCCCTGCGGCAGAGAGCTGTGCTGCGCCACCTGGATGAAGAACTTCCAGAGCGTGGGCACCGCAGCAGCACGCTTCCAGGACCTCACCCTCAATTCACAAAAGTTGGCCGGACAATGTGCCAAGCTTAAATGCTGCATGAATTACGAGGTGGATCAGTATATGGAAGCCTCCCGTAAGCTGCCTCCGAAAGATGCCGTGCTCAGCACTCAGGACGGCGACTTCTACTGGTTCAAAGCGGACATCCTTGCCGAAAAGGTCAGCTACTCGAGTGATAAGCGTCTGGCCGCCAACGTGACCACCATCCCGGCAGAGAGGGCGTGGGAGATTATCCACATGAACAAGAAGGGCGAAAAACCCCGTTCTTTGGAAAAAGACGGCAAAAATGTTGCGCCCAAGCCTGTGGATTTGGCTACTCAGGAAGACCTGCACCGTTTCGACGATGTACTCAAGAGCAAGCGGAAGAAAAAGAAGAAAAAAAAACATGGCTCGGGTCAGAACAATATCAACGCTAATCCTCACCCTGACACTGGCGCTCAGTAGTTGCCGCGAGGGGGTGCGCTATCATCGCTTCTCGAGCCTGCCCCAAGAGGGGTGGAGTTGTCGCGACACGCTCTGTTTTGTGCCCGACAGCGACTGCATTCGTGGCGACAACCAGTTTTGGATAGAAGTGCGGCTTGACTGCGACTTCCCTTATGCCGCACTGCCGCTCACGGTGGAGCAACGTAGCGGGCAATGCTCACAAAGGGAACATCTGTCCATCCCGCTCAGCAGCGACGGCCGACGGCTTAACGGCAAGGGGCTGAGACTGCTTCAATACCGCAACGGCCCTTTCGAACTGCAGCCCGGCACAAAGGAAGTGCGCATCTGGCACAATGCCGGAAATGTGAAGCTTATCGGCATCTGTGACCTAGGTTTGGAAATCAAGCAGACAAGGCCATAGAATCACTTATGCTCCGAGCGTCGGCGTCCGGCGTCCATCCTGAGAAAGATAAACAGCAAAAGCGTGAATCCCCACAGACTGCTGCCGCCGTAGCTGAAGAACGGCAGCGGTATGCCGATGACCGGAGTCAGACCAAGCACCATACCGACATTTATAAATAGGTGAAAAAGGAATATGCTCAATACACAGTAGCCGTAGACACGCCCGAAAGTATAGTATTGATGCTCCGCCAAAACGATAAGCCGTAATATCAGTGCCAAAAACAGCAACAGAACCGCACTGCATCCCAGGAAACCCTCCTCCTCTCCCACCGTGCAGAAGATGAAGTCCGTGTCCTGCTCGGGAACGTACTTGAGTTTGGTCTGAGTGCCGCGCAGGAAGCCCTTGCCGCGAAGTCCGCCGCTGCCGATGGCAATCTGTGCCTGTATCACATTGTACCCCGCCCCTCTCGGGTCATCCTCCAGGCCTAGCAGCACCTTGACACGCGTCTGTTGGTGGGGTCTCAGCACATCGCTCAGCACATAGTCCACACTGTAATAGAAACCCGTGCTGATCAAGGTAAAGAGCGCAATGTAGAAATAGCGTAATATCTGGTCCTTGAAGGACAGAAGTATCAGATAAACGATGTCGGCCACCAGCACGAGGAGCACAATCCAGGAAGCATTGAAAGGCACCACATAACGGCTGAAAAGCATGGCACACACTATAACCAAAAGGCCACTAGAGAAAAGGCGGAAAGAATCGCTCCTGAATTCTCCGTACACCCATAAGAGCAAGGAGGTGAACACATGAATGAGCGAGAGCACCATAAACTGTCCGGTTGAAGTCTGCAGCACCCCCAAAAAAGGCAACTCCGCATAACGGGCACCTACAACAAAATATGTAACGGCCGCCACACCGGCAAAAAGCACGCTGCCCGACATACCCTCACGGTAGCACATCAGGAAAAATGCCAGATAAACCAATGCGCTGCCCGTCTCCTTCTGCATGATAATCAAACCCATCGGTATGACAAACACCAATGCGGCCATCAACAACTGCGGCCATTTGGAAAGATCCATCTTATAGCCGTCGATGAGTTTAGCCACACAGAGCGCCGTGGTGAATTTAGCAAACTCTGCCGGCTGAAGTTTCACTCCCCCGCCCAAATCAATCCACGAGAGACTGCCCTTCGTGTCGTGCGCCAAAAACGGCGTCACCAACAACACCGCCATCATACCGATATAAAGGATAAATGACAGCGACTCCATGATGTGTTCATCAATGCTCAGCACCACCACAGCCAAAATAAGTGCCGAGGCAATCCATATCAACTGCTTGCCGCTGCGACTGGCAACATCAAAAATGCTGCCGCCTGCGTCAAAATCATAACTGGCACCGCAGACGCTAATCCACCCAAGAGCCATCAGAGCCACATAAAGAAGAACTGTGAACCAATCCAACGACTGCCAAATTGATATTTTTTCCTTACTCATCCTCTGTCTGCTTTATAATGTGACGCTCCTGAAACGATTTGGCCCGGATCTCCGACGAGGCAGAAAGGTGCCCGTTGATATACTGCTCCATCATCAGTGCTCCGATGGGCACGCCGTAGGTGGCGCCCCATTCTCCGTTTTCCACATACACACAGATGGCAATCTTGGGATTATCCTTCGGGGCGAATCCCATAAAGGCAGAATGGTCGCGTCCGTGCGGATTTTGCGCCGTGCCGGTCTTGCCGCACACCTCGTAGGCGGCTGTTTCGGCCGAACGACAAGTGCCGCCGGTCACCGCACGCCGCATGCCCTCCACCACATAGTCGTAATACTTCCTGTCTACCATCGTGTAGCGACGCGTGCGGTAGAGCGAATCCAAAGGCTCATCCTGAATGTGCTTCACCACGTGCGGCGTGATGAACCATCCCCTGTTGGCGATAGTGGCCCCGAGGTTGGCGATTTGTAAAGGTGTCAGCGTCACCTCGCCCTGTCCAATGGAAATGCTGATGATGGTCAGTCCGCTCCACGAACCGCGATAAGCTTTGTCGTAGAATGCCGCATTGGGAATCATGCCGCGCTTCTCGCCGGGAAGATCCACACCGAGAGCATATCCGAATCCCATGGACACCATGTAATCCTTCCAGCGCGTCATTGCATCCTGCACGGTGGGGTACTTGTGGCGGTTGCCGAACATATTGAAGAGCCCCCAACAAAAATAAGCGTTGCACGAGGTCGCAATAGCCGGTTCCAACGGCAGAGGAGCTCCGTGGGAATGACACCCGACAGTGAGTCCGTGGAAATGGAAACCTCTTGAGCAAGGATACGCGGTGGAAGGAGAAATAATGCCCTCCTGAAGGAAAGTCAAAGCCTGACTTGTCTTGAACGTACTGCCCGGAGGATAGGTGCCCATGATGGCCCGGTTGAGCAGGGGCTTGTTGGCGTCCTGACTGAGTCGCATGTTGTTCCTGCCCCTCTGGCGGCCCACCATGATTCTCGGATCATAGGTTGGCGAAGACACCAGGCATAGAATTTCTCCCGTCGCAGGTTCGATGGCGACTATGCCGCCCTTTTTTCCCTCCATCAGCCGCTCGCCGAGCGCCTGAAGATCTGCGTCGATAGACAACGTGAGGTTCTTGCCCGGCACAGGTTGTTTGTCATATTTGCCGCCCTGATAGTGACCCTTGATACGTCCTCTGGCGTCGCGCAAAAGGATTTCTTCTCCCTTGACGCCGCGCAACTGTTTCTCATATTGGCGTTCAACGCCGAGCTTTCCGATGTAGTCGCCCATTTTGTAGTAGGTATCCGACTCAATGTCCTTGGGACCGACCTCTCCCACATCACCCAAAATGTGGGCTCCGATGGGGCGTTCATATTGCCTGATGGCGCGCTTCTGCACATAAAAGCCCGGATAGTGGAACAGTTTTTCACGGAATCCGGAAAACTCCTCCACCGAAAGTTGCGACATAAACAACTGCTGGGTGTAACGACTGTAACCGGGGTTGCGTCTGGGGTCTTTGATTTCCTCCATTCGTTTGATGTACCATGCCTTGTCGATGCCCAGATCACGACACATGCTCAATGTGTCCACCCCAATCTGCTCATTCATCACCACCATGATGTCGTAAGCCGGTTGATTATACACCAAAAGCTGCCCCTTACGGTCGCGTATGGCACCGCGGGCAGGATACTGCACCCGATGGTAAAAAGCGTTGCTGTCGGCCTGCACGCGAAAATCCTCGCTCATAAGCTGCAGATACAAAAGTCTGCATATATAGACCGCGACAATGCCCACCGTGACAGCTGCCAGCACCCACTTCCTGCGCTCGAAGTCAAAGTTTTTTTCTTCTGACATAATCCACCAGAAGGGCTAAGCCGCAAGAGAACAGCAGAGACGAAAGCGCGGAGAGGAACGTTCCCCAGACATCAATCATTCTGAAATCTTCCAGGAAAAAGAAAACTGCATGATGCAGCGTGAAAATCATCACAGCATAGAAAACAAACTTCAGCGCCCCCATTGAATCAGGAGAAGGCTCTAAGCTATCCGTCAGGTTCTTCCCCATGAGCAGACGCAAAAGCGGGCGCTGCATGAAAGCGGCAAAAGTGAGTGCGGAAGCTCCGATGCCGGGAGTGCCTGCAAACATATCCTGTATGAGTCCGACAAGGAAAGCCGTCACCGTCAATTTAACGGAAGAAAGGTCATAAGACGCCCACACTACAATAAGCGGCGTCAGCAGAGGAAGGGCATAAAGACCCAGATGGATGTGATTGAGCACCAGCACCTGAACCGCCAGCAACGTCAATATTTCTACACTTTTGCGTAAGATATCCATACCCTGACCTCATTAATTGTTTTTCACCACCATCACATCGTCCAGTCGTGCCATATCGGTGGACAACTGCACATACAGACGGAAACTCAGACCATCGGGCGCAGTGCCAATCCGAATAACACGCCCCACGAAAAGGCCTGCCGGGAACACCTGGGAATAATTGCTGGTCTCAATGGCCATCCCCACCCTCACACGAGCATGAGGGGGCACATCGTCCATCGTGGACACCAGCATATTACCACCCTGCCAGTGAAGATAGCCGATATAGCCCGAACCGCGGATGCGGCAGGTGATATTGCTCTGCGTGCTGAGTATACTCATCACTTCGGCATGATGTTGTGTCACCAGAGTCACAATGCCAACAATACCCGTGCCGCAGACGACACCCATGCCTTCGGCCACGCCGTCGTCTTTGCCCCGGTCAATGGTCAACGTGTTATCCAGGCTGCGTATACTCCGCCCGACCACTTTGGCCGGAATCAAATCACACCTGCGCAGACTGTCCGCCATCATGCGTTCGGTCTCCGTGCTGTCGTGATTCAGGCGGGCCAGGGCAGCCCGAAGATCGGCGATCTGCTTCTGCATGATCACATTGCGTTCAGTCAGCTCCCTGTTGGCTTCCGGCAAGTAAGCATAGCGCAACAAATTACTCTCCACGCCCTGCACACCAGCCACCACGGCATTGGCTTGCGTAAAGAACACGCTGCCCTGATAGTGATTACCACGCACGACCAGCGTCAGACTCACTCCTTCCAGCAGGAGGAATACAAGCCAATGGACTTTCCTGACAAGAAAGGTGATTAGCGCTCTCAACTACATCAAGAAGGGGAAGTGGTTGATATTCTTGAGCACCACACCTGTGCCCTTCACCACGCTGTGGAGCGGATCTTCGGCTACATGGAATGGGATGTTGAGCTTATCCTGGAAACGCTTGCTCAAACCGCGCAAGAGCGCACCACCGCCGGTCAGCCAGATGCCGTTATGCACGATGTCGGCGTAAAGCTCTGGCGGCGTGTCTTCAAGAGCAGCCAGGATGGCCGTCTCAATCTTGGCGATGGTTTTCTCCAAACAGCGGGCCACCTCCTGATAGGTGACACTGACCTCCATAGGAAGCGCGGTAATCTTGTTGGGGCCGTAAACTACGTAGTCCTCTGGGGCTTCGTCGCCCAGTTCGGAGAGGGCGCTGCCCACATGAATCTTGATACGCTCGGCCATACGCTCACTGACGCGCACATTGTGCTGACGCGACATGTATTCCTGAATATCCTCGGTGAACTCGTCGCCGGCGATACGCAGGCTCTTGTCCGTCACGATGCCACCCAGAGAAATCACAGCCACCTCCGTAGAGCCGCCGCCGATATCCACGACCATATTTCCCTCCGGCGCCAGGACGTCGAGCCCGATACCGATAGCAGCTGCCATAGGCTCGTAAATCAGATATATCTCACGGCCGCCGGCACGCTCGGCGCTGTCGCGCACAGCGCGCAACTCCACTTCCGTCGAACCACTGGGCACACCAATGACCATACGCAACGAAGGCGTGAAAAGGTGACGCCCCGTATCGGCCATTTTCAGCAGGCCGCGCATCATCAGCTCACAGGCGTTGAAGTCGGCAATCACGCCGTCGCGCAGCGGACGCACCGTACGGATGTTCGGATTGACCTTTTCATACATCATCTTGGCCATTTCGCCCACGGCCAACATGGCACCCGAGTGACGGTCCATAGCCACCACACTGGGCTGGTCCACCACAATGTGTCCGTCGCTGATAATGACGGTGTTTGCGGTGCCGAGGTCCATTGAGACCTCCTTGGTAAAACTGAAGAATCCCATATCTGTCTTTTTACCTCCTAGTTGTCTTTACTTTGCAAAATAGGCATGAATGGCCGTGTCGTAATGGCTGCTGACGCCGAAAGCCTGCCCCGCAAACCACTTGCGATCCTCAATGTCGCTCTCGCCACCCTTCTTCCTGAGCAGATCCAACAGAGGAGCGTATTCGGCCTTGGAAGGCACGATGATGACATCCTTAAAGTTCTTGGCACCGGCACGGATAAGAGAAATACCGCCGATGTCAATCTTCTCGATAATGTCGGCCTCGCAGGCGCCGCTCTTGACGGTCTCCTCAAAGGGATACAGGTCCACGATAACAAGGTCGATAGCGGGAATCTCGTAGCGCGCCATCTGCTCCTGATCGCCCTCGTTCTCACGACGGCCCAAGATGCCGCCGAAGACCTTGGGATGAAGCGTCTTCACACGACCGCCCAAGATGCTGGGATACGAAGTCACGTCCTCCACCTTAGTGCAGGGGATGCCCAGACTCTCAATGAAAGCCTGCGTGCCGCCCGTCGAGAGCAGCTCAACGCCTTGAGCGTGCAGGGTCTTGAGGATTTCGTCAAGTCCGTCTTTGTGGAATACGCTCACCAGAGCGCGGCTGATTTTTCTTTTTTCTGCCATGATTGAATATGGATTTTTTGTGATTGAATATTTTCGGGCGCAAATTTATAAAAAAAAGAGGAGTTAGGCCCAAAGCATCTGTCAAAAAGGAGCGCAGAAAAGATATTTTTTATATTTTTGCATGCGTAACACCCCTATAGTATGCTTAACAGACTCATTTTTGTTCTTCTCACCACCACTCTTTTTCCGTTTTCTTCCTCTGCTCTGGAACGCCGCGATTCGCTCCTGAACGACTGGCGTTTTCACCTGGGCGAAGCCGAAGGCGGCGAGTCCGAATTCATCAGCGACAGCAGCTGGGCTCCGGTCCGTATTCCCCACGACTGGGCCATCACACAGCCCTTCTCACGCACTTATGACCTGCAGAAGGTGGCCGTCAAACAGAACGGCGAATCTGTTGCCACATGGAAAACCGGCCGCACGGGCGGCCTGCCTTGGGTGGGCACCGGCTGGTATCGCACCAAGTTCCCCACCCCCCGAGGCGTCAAAAAAGAGGGCGTACAGGTCAACCTGCTCATCGACGGCGCCATGTCCCATTCGCTCGTCTTCCTCAACGGCCAGCGCATTGGCATCTGGCCCTACGGATACAACAGCTTCTACCTGGACCTCACACCCTACCTCAAGGATGACGGCAGCGAGAACCTGCTGGCCATCCGCCTCCACAACCCCAACGAGAGCAGCCGATGGTATCCCGGTGCCGGCCTGTTCCGTCGCGTGCATCTTGTCACGACGCCGCGCCTTCATGTGCCGATTTGGGGCACACGGGTGGTAACGACGCCAAAAAGTGACGGCAGCTGGAACGTCTCGCTGACCACCTCCATCGCAGGCACCACCGGCAGAAAAGTTATCGTTGAAACCGCTATTTTCGATGCCGACGGACAGTTTGTTGCCGGCAACAAAGACTTCACCTCCTCTGCCAACGAAGGTGAAGAGGCCGAGATTATCCAAAACTTTTCCGTGAGCCGCCCCAACCTGTGGACGCCCGAGACGCCCCACCTCTATACCGCATGTTCGCGCCTGATTGAAAACGGTGTTGCCGTGGACACGTTCCGCACCGTTTTCGGCATCCGCCAGGTGGAGGTGCGCCGGGGCGAGGGTTTCTTCCTTAACGGTGTGAAGCGCAAGTTCCGCGGTGTTTGCCTCCACCACGATTTGGGCCCTCTCGGCGCTGCCGTCCACCGCGACGCGCTTCGCCATCAGCTGCTCATGCTCAAGGCCATGGGCGCCGACGCCATCCGCACGGCGCACAATATGCCCGATCCCCAGCAAGTGGAGCTTTGCGACTCACTCGGACTGATGGTCATGGTGGAGTCGTTTGACGAATGGACTGCCGCCAAATGCAAGAACGGTTACCACTGTTGGTTTAACGAAACGACGATGACACCGCGCGCCGAGTATCCCATGATTTGGGCACAACATGATCTGCGCAACATGATACGCAACTTCCGCAACCACCCCTCCGTGGTGATGTGGAGCATCGGCAACGAGATTCCCCAACAGCACACGAAGGACGGCATCGAACTGGCCAAGGCGATGCAGCACTTCTGCCACGAGCAGGACGCCACGCGCCCCGTGACCTGCGGCATGGATCAGGTGCGCACGGTCATCTCCAACGGCTTTGCCGCCGTGCTCGACGTGCCGGGCTTCAACTACCGCGCCCAATTCTACGAAGCCGGCTATGAGGCTCTGCCCCAGAAGTTTGTACTCGGATCGGAGACGGCTTCCACCGTGTCTTCTCGCGGTGTGTATCCGCGCCCGCTCAAGTTGGGTAAGGACGTCAAGCGCGAGGGCCATCAGTCGTCGGGCTACGACACGGAGGCCTGCTCCTGGAGCAACGTGCCCGACGAAGACTTCCGTCTGCAGGACGACTTCCCCTGGACCATGGGTCAATTCGTTTGGACCGGTTTTGACTATCTCGGAGAACCGTCACCCTACGACACGGATGACTGGCCCAGCCACTCCTCCCTCTTTGGCATCATCGACCTGGCGTCCCTGCCCAAAGACCGCTTTTATCTCTATCAGAGTCAGTGGCAGCCTTCCGGCACCTTCCACGTCTTGCCGCATTGGACCTGGCACGAAGGCGACACCGTTCCCGTGATGGCCTACAGCCAGTGTCCCGCTGCACGACTCTATGTGAATGGCAAACTTCACGGCGAGGCACGCAAACTCTCGCGTGAAGAAAGCGAAGCACTCAAGGGCAAAGACCCTCTGTGGCTCCTGCGCCGCTACCGCCTCATCTGGCCCGAAGTGCCCTACGAAGCCGGCGAGCTGAAAGTGGTCTTTCTCGATGAAAAGGGAAATTCCATACACACAGAGACCGTCCGCACGGCTGCTGCTCCCTGCCGTCTGAAACTGGAGACCTCCTACTATTCTCCCGGCGACCGCCTCTGCTACATCACGGTGTCGATGGTGGATAAAAAAGGTACGCTGTGTCCCGACGACGCCTCACTCGTGGAATTCAGCGTGAAGGGCAACGGCCGCTTCAAAGCCGCCGCCAACGGCGACCCCACTTCGCTCGATCCTCTGCAGGAGCCGCGCATGCACCTCTTCTCCGGACAGTGCACCGTCATCGTGGAGACAGACGGCACGGGCAGCTTCACACTCTCGGCCTCCTCGGGCAAGCAGAAGGGCAGCCTTAAAGTTTCCGCAAATCGTTGATCACCAGCGAGGCCAGCGTCAGCCCAAAGGCGGCCGTCACCGTCATCAGACTACCGTTGCCGTCGCCTTCAAAAAGGTTGTGCGCGGCCTGCTCTTCGCTGTAGACGCAGCGAAACTTCCTCCCCGGGAAACGCCCCTCCTTCTTGAAACGATTTCTCAGCGCACGCGCCAGCGCATCACCCTTGACGTTGCGAAACTCGGCCGAACGCACCTGGGTGGGATCGGCCCTGAGCGCGGCGCCCATGCTACAGAAGAGCTTGGAACGGGCGTTGCCCGTCGTGCGCAGAATCAGGTCTGCCTTGTCGCGCACCGAATCAATGCAGTCGAGCACGTAGTCGTAGTCCTCCAGATGAAACTGATCCGCCGTCTCCGCCGTGTAGCGCAGGCTCAGAGCTGTCACCTCTGCTTCAGGGCTGATTTCGGCGAAACGTTCGGCCAGAACCTCGACCTTGAGGCGCCCTAAGGTCTTCACGGTAGCCATCAACTGGCGGTTGCAATTGGAATCCGCCACGCAGTCCGAATCCACTATGGTGAGATGGCGCAGGCCCGTGCGCACAAGGGCTTCGGCACACCAGGAGCCGACGCCGCCGGTACCAAAAATAATGACGCGAATCTCTTTGAGCCGCGTCATAACCTCATCACCTAACAGTAATCTGGATCTAATCTCCCTCATGTTTGTAGCGGGAAAGGGACTTGAACCCTTGACCTTCGGATTATGAATCCGACGCTCTAACCAGCTGAGCTATCCCGCCATCGCCTTTTCGTTAAAAGCGGTGCAAAGGTATGACAAATATTTCATTCAAGCAAACTTTTCGGCAACAAAATTCACCAACTTGGCTATTTTTTTGTAATTTTGCGCCGTCATTTGTGCGTACATACGCGAGCCCATGCGAGTGAGGATTATAAAGAAAATGGATTGGTACGTCCTGCGGAGCTATCTCTTGCTCTTCGCCGGCACCTTTTTCGTCTGTCTCCTTATCTTCATGCTGCAGTTCCTCTGGCGCTACGTGGACGACCTCGTGGGCAAAGGCCTCTCCTGGCTGGTTTTGGGCAAGTTTTTCTTTTACGCCTCGCTCACGCTGGTACCCATGTCGCTGCCTCTGGCGGTCCTGCTGGCTTCGCTCATCTCGTTCGGCAACATGGGCGAGAAACTCGAGCTGCTCTCGATGAAGGCCGCCGGCGTACCGCTCATCCGCATCATCCTGCCGGTGTTGCTGCTGGCCGGAGCTATATCCCTGAGCAGTTTCTATTTTCAGAACCGAATCGGTCCGGAGGCCACGCGCCAGCTGGCCACCCTCCTGTGGAGCATGCGCCAAAAGAATCCCGAAGTGGAGATCCCCGAGGGCATCTTCTACAGCGACATCCCGGGCTACAACCTCTTCATCGAGCGCAAGGACAAGGAGACGGGCATGCTCTACGGCATGATGATCTACACCAGCGACGCCGGTCCCGACAACACGCAGATTGTGCTGGCCGACTCGGCCCGTCTGCAGTCCACCGAGGACCACATGCACATGAAGATGACGCTCTACAGCGGCGAGCGTTTCCGCAACATGGACGCCCAAAGCGGCCGCATGTTGAAGGCCTCCATCCCCTATATGCGCGAGACGTTCGTGCGCGAAGTGGATTATATTCCCTTCGACAACAACTTCTCTATGATGGACGCCAACCTCTTCAACAACAACGCGCAGACAAAAGACCTTGAGGCCATCGACACCGGCATCGACTCGCTCTCCGCGCGCCTCGACTCCCTGGGCCATGCCTTCTATGCCAACGCCCGCGACTACTACCTCATGCGCGACCTGCCCCGCTCTCCCGACAGTCTTACGCGCCATCGCCGCATGGAGCGCCTGCTGGAGACAGCCGTACCGCTTGACACGGCTTTGGCCCATCTCTCCACCGAAAACCTCCAACGCACCTACCGCGCCGCCACCAGCCGGGCACACGCCACACTGGCCGAATTCGACTTCCGCAGCATCATCACCGAGAACGAAAACTACTCCCTGCGCACCCACCTGCTGGAGTGGCAGCGCAAGTTTTCCCTCTCGCTGGCCTGCCTCATCTTCTTCTTCATCGGCGCGCCATTGGGCGCCATCATCCGCAAGGGCGGCCTGGGTGTTCCCGTGGTTGTTTCGGTGATCATCTTCATCTTCTACTACATCGTCAATGTCGCAGGCGAGAAGATGGCCAAACAGGGCGAGTGGAACATGCTTTTCGGCGCCTGGCTCTCTTCCATGGTGCTGGCCCCCATCGGCGCATTCCTCATCAGCCGCGCCAACAAGGACTCGATGGTGTTCAACATCGAGGGCTACCGCCACTTCTTCATGGTGGTGCTGGGTCTGCGTTATTCGCGCAAGATCAACCGCAAGGAGGTCATCATCGAGGAACCGGATTATCCGCGTCTGCGAGACGAGCTCATGAGCCTGACAGACGATTGTCGCTCCTATCAGGAACACCATAATCTGCGCCGCTTCCCCTCCTACTGGCGTCTCTATTTCCACTATCGCGAGGATCGCCAGGTTGTGGCCATCTCCGAACATCTGGAGCGCCTCATCGAGGAGCTGCACAACTCGCGTGACAACGTTGTCATCGGCGCCATCAACGAATATCCCATTCTCGTGCCCGACGCCCACACGCGCCCCTTCCATTCCAGCCGTCTGTGCCTGGCCACCGGTCTCTTCCTGCCGCTGGGCATCTTCTTTTGGCTGCGCGTCTGGCGCTTCCGCATCCGACTGTGGCGCGACCTCACTCAGATACAGAAACTCTCGCCCATGATTGCCGAACGTATCGACCTTCATGTACTATCACAAGAAATATCCGACATACTTAAAACATGAAACAGGAAACCATAAGTCATATCGAAGCCGCACTGGAGGACTTCCGTCAGGGCAAGTTCGTCATTGTGGTGGACGATGAAGACCGCGAAAACGAGGGCGACTTCATCACCGCCGCCGAGATGATCACCCCCGAGAAGGTCAACTTCATGCTGCAAAACGGACGCGGCGTGCTCTGCGCCCCCATCACCATTTCACGGGCCCGCGAACTGGAGCTGCACCATCAGGTAGAGGAGAACACCTCCGTGCTGGGCACACCCTTCACGGTGACGGTGGATCTGCTCGAGGGCTGCACCACCGGCGTTTCGGCCCACGATCGCGCCGCCACCATCCGCGCTCTGGCCGACCCCGACTCCAAGGCCTCCGACTTCGGCCGTCCGGGCCACATCAATCCGCTCTACGCCCAGGACAAAGGTGTCCTGCGCCGCGCCGGCCACACCGAGGCTGCCATCGACCTGGCGCGTCTCTCGGGACTCCAACCTGCCGCCGCGCTCATCGAGATACTCAATCCCGACGGCACCATGGCCCGCATGCCCCAGTTGGAAGAAGTGGCCCGCGAGTTCGGTCTGAAGATCATCACCATCCGCGACCTCATCGCCTACCGCCTCCAGCGCGAGAGCCTGGTGGAGCGCGGCAGCGAGGCCGATCTGCCTACCGAGTGGGGCCATTTCCGCATCATCCCCTTCCGCCAACGCTCCAACGGACTGGAGCACGTCGCCATCATCAAGGGCACGTGGCAGGAGGACGAACCCGTCCTGGTGCGTATGCACTCCTCGTGCGCCACGGGCGACATCTTCGGCAGTTGTCGCTGCGACTGCGGCGCCCAACTCCATCGCTCCATGCAGATGATTGAGGAGGCCGGCAAGGGCGCTGTCATCTACCTCATGCAGGAGGGGCGCGGCATCGGCCTGATGAACAAGATTGCGGCCTACGTGCTCCAGGAGCAGGGCGAAGACACTGTCGACGCCAACCTCCACCTGGGCTTCAAAGCCGACGAGCGCGACTACGGCGTGGGCGCCCAGATTCTGCGCTCTCTGGGGCTCTCCAAGATACGCCTCATCACCAACAATCCCGTTAAGCGCGTGGGCTTGGAGGGCTACGGCCTTGAGATTGTGGAGAACGTGCCCATCGTCATTCCCCCCAACCCCTACAACAAGCGCTACCTGGAGACCAAGCGCGTGCGCATGGGACATAAGTTATAGTTTAAAGTTTAAAGATAAAAATTATATATAAAAAATGGAAAATCTATCTGACAGACTCAACCGCCTGGCCCCGAGTGCCACGCTGGCCATGAGTCAGAAAAGCAGCGAGCTCAAGGCTCAAGGCATCGACGTGATTAACATGAGTGTGGGCGAGCCCGACTTCAACACCCCCGACCACATCAAGCAGGCCGCCATCAAGGCCGTGGAGGACAACTGGAGCCGCTACAGCCCCGTGCCCGGCTATCCCGAGCTCAAGCAGGCCATCGTGGCCAAGCTGAAAAACGAGAACGGCCTCGACTACACCCCCGCCCAGATTCTCTGCAGCAACGGCGCCAAGCAGTCGGTCTGCAACACCGTCATGGCACTGGTCAACGCCGGCGACGAAGTCATCATCCCCGCCCCCTACTGGGTCAGCTATCCCCAGATGGTGCTGCTGGCCGAGGGCACACCCGTCTATGTGGAGTGCGGCATCGAGCAGGACTTCAAGATGACACCCGAGCAGCTGGAGCAGGCCATCACACCCAAGACGCGCGCCCTCATCCTCTGCTCTCCCTCCAACCCCACGGGCAGCGTCTATTCCAAGGCTGAGCTGGAGGCCCTGAAGGACGTGCTCCTCAAGCACCCCCGCGTCATCGTCATCGCCGACGAAATCTACGAGCACATCAACTACGTGGGCGCGCACGCCTCCATGGCCCAGTTCCCCGACATCAAGGACCGCGTGGTCATCATCAACGGCGTCTCCAAGGCTTATGCCATGACCGGCTGGCGCATCGGCTTCATCGCCGCCCCCGACTGGATTGTCAAGGGCTGCAACAAGCTGCAGGGCCAGTACACTTCCGGCCCTTGCTCCGTGTCGCAGAAGGCCGCCGAGGCTGCCTTCGCCGGCCCGCAGCAGTGCGTCGAGGAGATGCGTCAGGCATTCGAGCGCCGCAAGAACCTCATCGTGTCTCTGGCGCGTGAGATTCCCGGCTTGGAAGTCAACGAGCCCGAAGGCGCCTTCTACCTCTTCCCCAAGTGCAGCAGTTTCTTCGGCAAGAGCGCCGAGGGCCGCACCATCCAGAACTCCACCGACCTGGCCATGTATCTGCTGGAGGTGGGCCATGTGGCCACCGTCGGCGGCGACGCCTTCGGCAGCCCCGAGTGCTTCCGCATGAGCTACGCCACGAGCGACGACAACATCCGTGAGGCCTTGCGCCGCATCAAGGAGTGTCTGGCCCGTCTGGCCTAAAGGCAAGCTACAAAGAAGCCCGGCCTCTTGAGGAGGTCGGGCTTTCTTTTCTTTCTCTTGCTTTTCTCTTTAGAGAGAAATGGCGCCGGAGGGGCAAGCATCGGCACAGGTGCCGCACTCGGTGCACTGATCAGGATCGATGGAGTAGATATCGCCCTCAGAGATAGCACCAACGGGACATTCGTCGATACAGGTGCCGCATGCTACGCAGTCTTCACCAATTTTGTAAGCCATAGTTTTCTTTATTTATTTAATTAATGTATATAAGCGGAATGCTTTTGTTTTCGATGCAAAGATACTTAAAAATAGTGATACCGACCAAATTTTTCGCGGAAAAAGTGTATTTCGCTCATCAAAAATAGTTATTCGGACAATAAAAAAGCCATTTTTCGGGTTATTCTCTTAGTGAAACGCGCGCTTTTCATATTCATGCTCCTGCTCGCCGTGCTCATGCCTTGCGGACAGAGAGGTCAACGCCTTGCGGCACAGACGCAGACGCTGATGAACAAGCCGTATATAGACAACCGCCGCTTCCACTGGGGCTTCTATCTGGGCATGAACATGATGGAGAGCAAGTTCAACAACACGGGCTACACGGACCCCGAGACGGGCGAGCAGTGGTACACGGAGCAGGATCGCTGGGAGCCGGGCTTCAGCGTGGGCGTGTTGGGTGCGTTGCGCCTCAACAAGTATATGGAGCTGCGCTTCTCCCCCGGCATCAACTTCGGCCAGAAGCATCTGAAGTTTCACGAGCAGACCAGCGGGCGCGACACCACGCAGAACATGCGCTGCAACTACCTCTCGCTGCCGTTGGAGTTGAAACTTGCCGCCCCGCGTACGGGCAACTTCCGTCCGTATTTCCTCGTGGGTGTGGCGCCTCAGATAAAGCTCAACGACGCCGTGGGCGATCCCATCCGCGACAAGCGCTTCGACTGCATGCTGGAGATTGGCATGGGCTGCGACATCTACCTGCGCTACTTCAAGCTGATTCCCGAGCTGAAGTTTTGCCTTTCCGTGGTCGATGTGCTGAATTCCCAGCGCGACGACCTGGAGGACAACCAGCTCATCAAGTTCACCAAGAGCGTGGACAAGATGAAGGCCAAGATGATTGTCTTCTCGCTCTACTTTGAGTGACGGCCTAAGCGCTGCTTAATTAAGTAATGCCCTTTGTGTCCGCTTAGAGCTGCTGCATCACTGCTGCAGAGCCGCTGCATCACTGCAGATTTATCGGGTTCAACGAATATCCGGGTTATGCAAAAGACGCATTCAACAGACAAGTTTTTATAGATGTCCGCAATATCCGTTCACGACCCTCAACGGTCATAACGGACATAACGGACAAGCGTTAATTTGTGTCCGTTCATAAAAACGAAAAATAATAAGATAGCCGCCGGATTACTCCGGCAGCCCTAACTATTATCTATTATCTATTAACTCTAAACTCTAAACTGTAAGAGGTCACTCCCCTCCTCCGCCGAGGGCGATGTAGAGGGCGATGACGGCACGGGCGCCGTCGTAGAGGTTGATGGCTTCGTTGAGCTGGGCACCCAGCAGACGCTCCTGCGCCGTGAGCACCTCAAGATAGCCGGCCTTGCCGGCATCCATCAGCTCGTGGGTGCCGCGATAAGCCTCAGTCAACACCTCCACCTGACGGCCGTAGAAACCGTACTTCTCTCGAGCGTCCTGACAGTCGGCCATAGCCTCGTTGACCTCGTTGCCGGCCTCGATGACCGTCTGAACGTATTTCTTCTTGAGGTCCTCCTCCGTCAGCTTGGCAATCTTGTGGGCAGCGCGTATCTTGCCGCGGGCAAAGACGGGCTGCAGGAGCTGTCCGGCGAAGTTAAGCAGGAGGCCGGCAGGATCCATCACCACACCGCCGGCCGAATTGGTCCAGCCCACAGTGCCCGAAAGAGTGACGCTGGGGAAGAAGGCGGAGCGGGCCACCTGCGTGTTGTAGAAGGCCTCCTCCATGGCGAAGTTGGCCATGCGGATGTCGGGACGCAACTCCAGCATCGTGGCAGGCACGCCGATCTTCAGATACTGCATGTCGAACATACGCTGTCCGGCATCGCCCAAAGCCTCAGGATGGTGGAGCGCAGTGGTGCCCCAGTAGCCGCGCTCAATGTGGCGGGGCGTGACGCCCAGCAGAAGGCAGATGGCATTCTCCACGGCGCGTATCTGGCGACGGGTGTCCACAATCTGCGTCTTCATGTCGAGATACGACGACTCCAGCTGGTTGACTGCGGTGCTGTAGGCCTTGCCGTTCTCCCAGAGGGCCTTCTGCGTCTCGAGTGAAGCACGCCAGAGGCTGTCGGTCTGAATGAGGATGTCGAGCTCGCGGTCGAGCAGCTGCAGCATATAGTATTGCTGCGCCGTGGCGGAGATGAGGTTGACACGAACAGCCTCCTTCTGCATCTCAGCTTGCATGCGCACGGCAGCGGCGGCACGCTTCTTGTTGGTAATGGAACCGAAGAAGTCGAGGTCGACTGAGATTTGCAGCGGCAGGTTGTAGGTGCGCGCCCAAGGCAGGTCGTCAAAGCGAGAGAGGTTGCCCTGGGGGCCCAAATGAATGGAAGGCAGATAGGCCAGCTTGGCAGCTTTCAGGGAAGCCTGGCTCTTCTCCACCGCGATGCGGGCGGAGTTGAGGTCCGTGTTGCCGGCAAGCACGGAGTCGATAAGCTGCTGAAGCAGCGGGTCGGTGAAAAACTCGCGCCACGACATGGCGGAGATGGAGGCATCGCCCGTGGCCTCCGCAATGTCGGCCGAAGTGCCGAAAGCGTCGGCGGGCGCCTCGACCTTCTGTTCGTATTTCTTGAAGAGGCCGCAGCCCGAGAGCATCAGCACGGCGGCCAGGAGAAGGATGATATTCTGTTTTTTCATATTCATTGCTTCGTTATCACGTTATGACCTTATTCCGCTGCGGCGGCGTCTTCCATCTTCACCGTGCGGCCCTGGAAGCGCTCGTGGAGCTTCTGGAACACGATGAAGAAGGCGGGCACGACGAAGAGCAGCGCCACGGTGCCGACACTCATGCCGCCGATGACACCCAAAGCCAGAGCGCGGTTGCCGTTGGCACCGGCTCCGCCCTCAATCACGAGGGGCACCATGCCGATAATCATCGTGAGCACCGTCATGAGGATGGGGCGCAGACGCTCCTTGCAGGCCTCGAAGGCCGCCTCGGCAATCTCCATGCCCTGAGCGCGGCGTTCGCTGGCAAACTCGGTGATGAGGATGGCCGTCTTGGCCAGGAGGCCGATGAGCATGATGACACCCGTCTGCAGATAGATGTTGTTGTCCATGCCCGGCAGGCTGAGCAGATGGCCGAAATAAGCAAACACGAAGGCGCCCATCAGGCCGAAGGGCACGCTCAGAAGCACGGCCATCGGTGTGAACCACGAATTGTAGAGCGAAGCCAAGATGAGATAGATGAGGATAGCGCAAATCACGTAGATGAAAGCAGTGGCGTTGGAGCCGGCCTGCTCCTCCAGTTCGCGCGACATGCCGCTGTACTCATAGGTGGCCGTGGCGGGCATCTCCTGGCTGAACACCTCGGCGATGGCCTTGTGGGCGTCGCCCTCGGCATAGCCGCTGCCGGGCGTCACGAAGCAGGTGATGCTCTGGAAGAGGTTGAAATGCTCGATGTTGGAAGGGCCCACAATCTCCTTGAGGCTGACAAACTCGGAGATGGGCGCCATCTTGCCGCCGCGCACCTTCACGAAGATGTTGTGGAGCGAAGAGGGATCGAGGCGATAGTCGGGCGAAGCGCACGCCATGATGCGATAGACCTTGCCGAACTGGTTGAAGTTGCCGATATAGGCACCGCCGCAGAAGGAGCCCAGCGTGGAGAGCACCTCGGAGGGCGACACGCCGGCACGGTCGCACTGGGCAGCGTCCACATCCACCTCATACTTGGGATAGCGCTCGCTGTAGGACGACAGGGCCGACCCTATCTCGGGGCGCTCCGACAGCTTGGCCAGGAAGTGCTCCGTGCGCTCGGCAAACTCCGAAAGGTTGCCGTCGGAGGGGTCCTCCACCACGAGGTTGACACTGTTGTTGGTGCCGTAGCCCGGAATCTGGGGCATCTGGAAGGGCAGCACCTCCACGTTCTTGATGTCCTTGCAGGCGTAGTAGAAACGGCCGATGACAAGGTCAATCATGTGGTTCATGCCGGGGCGCTCGTCCCAGTTCTTCAGGCGGATGATGAGCGTGGCAAAGTTGGAGCCGGCACCGGAAATCATGCCGTAGCCGCAACAGGTGGCACGCGCCTCAAGTTCGGGAATCTCGTTGACCTTGGCCTCCACTTGGCGCACAATCTCGCGCGTCTGCTTGAGCGTGGTGCCCTCGGGGGTGCGCACCTCGGCCAGGATGACGCCCTGGTCCTCCTGCGGCACAAGGCCCGAAGGCAGGCTCCGCATGAAGAACACCAGCAGCACGGCGGCAACCGCCAGCAGACCCCACGAGAATACGGGGCGGCCGATGAACTTGTGGACGGCCTTGCTGTATTTGTTGTAAACGGCGTTGTAGCTCACCTCGTAGGCCTTCTTGGTGTAGTAGGTCAGGCTGCGGCTCTCACCCTCCTCCGACACCTTCATCATGATGGCGCACAGGGCGGGACAGAGCGTCAGGGCCGAGATACAGGAGAGGCCCACACTGGAGGCAATCGTGATGCCGAACTGGGTGAAGAACGTGCCCGAAGTGCCCGGCATGAAGGTGACAGGGATGAACACGGCCATGAAGACCAGCGTGCAGGAGATGACGGCCACCGTCACCTCGCTCATGGCCTGGCGCGTGGCCTCGCGGGCATCGGTGATGCCGTGCTCCATCTTGGCCATGACGGCCTCCACCACCACAATGGCGTCATCGACCACCGTGCCGATGGCCAGCACGAGGGCGAAGAGCGTGAGGATGTTGAGCGAGAAGCCGGCCAGCTGCACCACCGTGAAGGTGCCCATCAGCGAGACGATGATGGAGATGGAGGGAATGAGCGTGGCCTTGAAGTTCTGCAGGAAGAAGAACACCACCAGAATCACGAGGATGATGGCGATGACGAGCGTCTCCACCACATTGTGGATGGCGGCGAAGAGGAAGTCGTCGCTGGTGAGCAGCGTCTGGAACTCCAGGCCGGCGGGCATCGACTTCTTCATCTCCTCGCAGGTCCTGTTGATGTTGGCATTGACCTCGGTGGCGTTGGCGCCGGGAGCCTGGAAAATCATGAACATGGAGCCGGGCGAGTCGCTGATGTTCGAGGTGAAGTTGTAGCTCACGGCACCAATCTGCACCTCGGCCACGTCGCTCAGATGGAGCAGATGGCCGCCGTCGGCGGTGCGCAGCACGATGTCGTTGAACTCCTCGATGCTCTTGAGCGTGCCCTTATATTGCATGGAATACTGATAGGCATTCTCCGACTGCTCGCCCAAGGAACCCGTGGCGGCCACGAAACTCTGGCTGCCGATGGCGGCGAAGATGTCGGCGGGCGAGAGGCCGTATTGGGCCATCACGTCGGGCTTCATCCAGATGCGCAGGGCGTAGGTGTTGCCCAAGTTCTGCACATCGCCCACGCCGGAGATACGCTGCAGGCGCGGTTTGATGTTGATGTCCACATAGTTGGAGATGAAGTCCTCGCTGTATTTGCCGTCCGTGCTGCGCAGGGAGATAATCTGCAGGATGTTGTTCTGGCGCTTCTCCGTCTTGACGCCCACCTTGACCACATCGGCCGGCAGCAGGGAGGTGGCGGTGGCGACACGGTTCTGCACGTTGACGGCCGCCATGTCGGGATCGACACCCTGCTTGAAATAGACGGTGATGGTGACCTCACCGGTGGACGTGGCCTTGGAGGTCATGTAGGTCATGTCGGTCACACCGTTGACGGCCTCCTCTATCGGCTGAATCACGGATTTCATCACCGTGTTCTGGTCGGCGCCGGAATAGGTGGTGGTGATTTGCACCGTGGGGGGCGCAATGTCGGGATACTGCTCCACGGGCAGCGTGGACATCGAGATGTAGCCCACCAGGGCTATCACGATGGAGATGGCGCACGCCATCACGTATCTGCTAATGAAAATGTTACCTTTCATTTCACATTCTGCATTTTACATTTAACATTTTGCATTGTTTATTCTGCATTGTGCATTATGCATTATGCATCAAAACAACACCTTCTGCCCCTCGGTCACGTTGTTGGCGCCGACGGTGACAATCTTATCACCCACGTTGAGACCGTTGCGGACGATGCAGTCCTGTCCGTTGCCGATGTCCTCCGTCGTCACACTGACGGCGGACGCCGTGCTGTCGGGCTGCACCTTATAGACCAGAGTCTTGTCCTGCAGGCGCACCACAGCGTTCAGCGGCACGACAATCACGTCCTTCTCCTCGCGCTCAATCACCACCGTGCCCTGAATGCCGGAATAGAGGTTGCCGTCAGGGTTGGGGAACATGGCCTTGCAGGAGAGAGAGCCCGTGGCATCGTTGACCACGCCCGTGAGGCTGGTGATGCGGCCCTTGTGGGGATACTCCGTGCCGTTCTTCATGACAAACGTCACATCGGGCAGGTTGTCCATATAGTCCTGCTTCTCGCTGTCGGACACGCCGGCCTGAACCATCTCCTCAATGAGGGATTCGGTGACGGAAAACTCCGCTCTCATCATGGCGTTGCCGCTCAGCATGGTGAGCTGGGTGAGGGGCGACACTTGGTCGCCGGTGCGCACGGGAATCTCGCCGATGACACCCGTCACGGGCGCCGTGACGGTGCAGAAGCCCAGGTCCACCTTGGCGCGGTTGACCGAAGCACGCGCCTGAGCCACAGAGGCCTGGGCACGCTTGTAAGAGTTCTCCGAATTGTCGAGCATATAGCGGCTGACAATCTTTTTCTCGAAGAGGTTTTTGTTGCTCTCATATTCGAGCTTGGCCGAAGCCTCGCTGGCCAGGGCTGCCTCCAGATTGGCCTCTGCGGCCTCCAGCGTCAGCTGTGCGTTGCGCGAATCAATCACGAAGAGCACGTCGCCCTTACGCACCTGCTGACCCTCGACCACGGCAATCCGCATGAGCTGTCCGCTCACCTGGGGCGTGACGGTCACGTCGGTCTCACCCTTGAGCTTGGCGCTGAATTTCATCGGAGCCGTAACGTCCTGCTTTTTGACGGTCAGTGTCTCAAACGATGTCTGGGTTTCCTTGGGCATGTCGAGCCCGCAGGAAGACAGAGCCGCGATGGCACAAATCATCGGAGCCCACTTCGGGAAATGCATTTTTTTCATTTTTTTATTTATCTGTTTTACGTTTGTTAAAATGCGTTGTCTCAACACTGTGCACAAAATTACGGAAAAAAATCCAATACGTACGGACATAAGGCCAACAAATTACGGAAAATGCCAACATTTCCACAAGTTTTACCTACATTTTGACACCAAAAAGCCGCATAAACACAAAAAACACGGTCGCAGGCATAAAAAAACACCGCAGGCGGATGCCGTGTGAAAACTTTTCCGTAACTTTGCACCCGCTTTCGCGCAGGTCGCTGACGAAAAAAGAGTGGTTCGCTATGCCTGCGTCGATCGACACACAACCTTTAAAGTCAGTCAAACGATATGGCAGATTTCATTAAGATTGCTGAAGAAGCATTCGCTACGGGGAAGCAGCATCCCGCCTTCAAGGCCGGCGACACCATCACCGTGGCTTACAAGATTGTCGAGGGTAACAAGGAGCGTATCCAGCTCTACCGTGGCGTGGTCATCAAGATCAGCGGTCACGGAGACAAGCGTCGCTTCACCGTGCGCAAGATGAGCGGCACCGTGGGTGTAGAGCGTATCTTCCCCATTGATTCGCCCAACATCGACAGCATTCAGGTCAACAAAGTGGGTAAGGTGCGTCGCGCCAAGCTCTACTACCTGCGCAACCTCACAGGTAAGAAGGCCCGCATCGCTGAAAAGCGCATGAATGTGAAGGAGGAAGAGGCTTAAGCCCTTCTCCCCTTCTTTCCTTACAAAAAAGAACATCAGCCTCTCCCGAGCGGAGGGGCTGACTTCGTTTTATATACCTCTTTATAATATATTAAATAAAAAAAGGGGCGGCGTTCAGACCACCAGTCCGTCGGCAAGGCGGATGGTGCGGTCGGTCTGACGCGAGAGGCTCTCGTCGTGGGTGACAATGACAAAGGTCTGATGCAACTCGTCGCGCAGACGGCCGAAAAGGGCGTGGAGCTCCTCCTTGTTGCGGCTGTCGAGACTGCCGGAGGGCTCGTCGGCCAGAACCACCGTGGGGCGGTTAACCAGCGCACGCGCCACAGCCACACGCTGCTTCTCGCCGCCGGAGAGCTCGTTGGGACGGTGCGCTGCACGCTCAGAGAGCCCCATGAGGTCGAGCAGCTCCGACGCACGCGCAGCAGCAGCCTTGCGGTCGGCACCGCCGATAAGGGCGGGAATCATCACATTCTCCAGAGCGGAAAATTCGGGCAGGAGCTGATGAAACTGAAACACGAAGCCTATGCGGCTGTTGCGCAGCCGGGCCAGACGGCGCTCGGAGAAGCGGTTGACACACTCGCCGTCGATGAACACCTCGCCGCTGGTGGGGGCATCCAGTGTGCCCATAATCTGGAGCAGCGTGGTCTTGCCGGCGCCGCTGCTGCCGACGATGCTTACGAGTTCACTCTCACCGATGGTGAGGTCGATGCCCTTGAGCACCTCAAGGGCGCCGAAACTCTTGTGAATGTCCTTCAGTTGTATCATTGGCCTTGGTCGGGATAAATCAACAGAATGTTGGTGTGGGAGAAATAGCGGCGGAGCTGCAGGAGCAGACCGCTCATGGCGCCCCGGTAGGAGATGTAGCCGGGACGCGAGGCAACGAACACCATGAGGTCGTCGCGTCCCACACGCTGCTGCAGCGACATGATGCGCGTCCACATGGACATCTCGTGATACTCGGCACGCAGCGAACCGTGGTGCTGCCGCAGATAGGAGCGCAGATAGGACAAGGTGTCGGCCGGAGCGTGAAACTCCACGCGGGCATCGATGTTGGCCGCCACGCGGCAGACGTGCTCCAGCCACTTGTAGAAGCCCACCTCCAGCTCCGCCTTCTGCGGCATCGCCACCACGATGTGGCGCAACGTGGAGGGAGGCACCAGACTGTAGTAGGCCACCACCTCGAGGGGAACGGCATCCACCAGTTTGGAAAGCAGGGAACTCTGGGACTCGGCGGGATTGAAAGCCAACAAAACCTCGCCGCACTCAAATTCGCGCATCGTGTGGTGGACGCCCGAAACGATATTGTTGCTCACGCGCGACATCACCCGCATATCGACATCGGCTGCCGAACAGAGGCGACGCGCCGTGTCGAGCCGCTGGCGTGCAACACTCTGCCGCTGCTCCGTGGCCTTGTCCTCCAACGTGACCGTGAGCCCCATCACCGGAGTGGAGATGGCGTGGTTGCAGAGCATGATGGAGAGCTGGGTGAGATGAGGCATCACCGCCTCGTCGAAATAGAGCGTGAGGCAACGGCCGTGGGTTGCGCCGCGATTCTCCTCCGTGCGCGCCTCCCTGATGGTCAGGCGCCGCGCACCGCGATCGGTGGCCACGGAAGAGAGCATGCAGGAAAAAAGAATCAGCATCACGGAGGCATTGAGCACGGTGTCGTCGAGCAGCCCCACCTCGGGCGCCGCTGCCGTCATGACGATGGCGAGCGCACCGGCCGAATGGGCGCTGGAAAGTCCGAAGGAGAGCAGCCGCGTGGCGCTGTTGCTGCGCGTCAGGGCCTGATGCAGCGCGGCGGCAATCCATTTGGAGAGGAGTCCGATGACCACCATCACCGCCGCCGCCAGAGCCGTGGCCTCGGAAGCCATGAAGACACGGATGTCTATCAGCATGCCCACGCCGATGAGGAAGTAGGGCACGAAGAGCGCGTCGGAGAAAAACTCAATGCGGTTCATCATCGGCGACTTGCGCGGGATGAGCCGGTTGACCAGCAGGCCGCACAGGAAAGCGCCCAGGAGCGGAGCAATGCCCGCAATGCGCGCCAGCGCCGCAGAGAAGTACAAAAGCAGGAGGATAAAGATAAACTGCGTGACGCGGTCGTCAAAACTGCGCAGGAACCATCGCGCGAAGCGGGGCACGCAGAATATCATGGCGGCCATATAGCTCACGATGCTCAACGCCAGAAACAGCAGGTCCCACCCCGACTGAGACGCCTCCACGTCGATCATCACCGCAAATATCAGCAGCGAGAGGAACGTGGTGAATGCCGTGGCCACCACGGAGACCACCACCTTGGGGTGATGCGACAGTCCGTAGCGCTGCACCACAGGATAGGTGACGAGCGTGTGGGAGGACAGGATGCAGGCCAGGAGGGTGGACGTCACCCAGCCGAAGCCCAAAAGCCAATGCGAGGCCGCCAGCCCCATGACAAAGGGCACGAGGAAGGTGAGCACGCCGAAGACGATGCCCTCGCGCCCGAAACGCTTCACGCTGCCCAAATCGAGCCCCAAGCCCGCCATGAACATGATGAGGTAGATGCCGACCTGCCCGAATATCTCGAAGCTGCGGTCGCGCTCAATCAGACCCAGGCCATGCTCCCCAAGCACGATGCCGGCCACGATGAGTCCGATGATGCTGGGGATGCGCAGACGGCGCAACACGATGGGTGCCAGCAGTATCACTGCCAGCACCACCAGGAATATCCATGTAGGGTCCTTAATCAAAAGAATGAGTTTTAGGAAGTTAAGCGAAGCGCTTGTCGTTCTTCAGCAGCCACTCGGCAATCTGAACGGCATTGAGGGCGGCGCCCTTGCGAATCTGGTCGCCCACGAGCCAGAAGGTGATGCCGTTGGGGTTGGCCAGGTCCTTGCGCACACGGCCGACATAGACGTCGTCGCAACCCTCGAGGAAAAGGGGCATGGGATACTTCTTGTCTGCGGGCTCATCCATCAGCTGAAGGCCTTCGCCGTTTTTGACGGCCTCCTGAAATTCGGCCACGCTGACGGGGCGCTCCGTCTCTGCCCACACGGCCTCGCTGTGGCAACGGAGGGAAGGCACACGCACACACATGGCCGAGCAGTCGGCGTCGGTGTGCATGATTTTCTTCGTCTCGTTGTACATCTTCATCTCTTCCTTGGTGTAGCCGTTGTCGGTGAAGACGTCAATCTGGGGAATCACGTTGAAGGCCAGCTGATAGGCAAACTTCTCCACGGTGGGCTTCTCGCCGGCCAGCACCTGGCGGTACTGCTCGTAGAGCTCGGCCATAGCGGCGGCTCCGGCACCCGATGCGGCCTGATAGGAGGACACGTGGATGCGCTTGATGTGGCTGATGTTCTCCAGGACCTGCAGCGCCACAACCATCATGATGGTGGTACAGTTGGGGTTGGCAATAACGTTACGGGGACGCTCCAGGGCATCCTTGGCGTTGCACTCGGGCACCACCAGGGGCACATCGCTGTCCATACGGAAAGCGGAGGAGTTGTCAATCATCACGCAACCGTACTTGGTGATGGTCTTTTCAAATTCCTTCGACGTGCCGGCACCGGCAGAGGTGAAGGCGATGTCGATGTCCCTGAAATCGTCGTTGTGCTGCAGAAGTTTCACAGTCAACTCCTTGTCGCGGAAAGTGTATGTGCGGCCTGCACTGCGCTCCGAACCGAAGAGCACCAGCTCGTCCATCGGGAAATTTCTCTCGGCCAACACACGCAGAAACTCCTGTCCCACGGCACCGCTGGCCCCTACAATTGCTACTTTCATATATCTTTTTCCTTAAATATTTATGTTTTCAAAAGTCACCCTGCCCTACATATCCCCGGGAATGCCGCTGCGCCGCCACGACTGCATCCACACAAAAAACTGCAGCGTGGAATAGGCCGGGACGACGGTCTTGTCCTCTGCACCGTAGCCCATACCCTGAGGGATGTAGAGCATCCACATTTCTCCGCTCTTCATATACTGAAGCGCAGTGGCAAAGCCCTCAACGTAGTCGCTCACGGGCGCCTCCACTATGCCGGCAGTCTTGGCATCGAACGTGCCGAAGAAGGTCTGGGCGAAGACGGTCTTGATACTGGTGAGCGTCTCGTCGTTGTCCACATAGTCCTTGCGCTCCATGAGCCAGCCGCGATAGGCCAGACACACGGTGTCGGTGTAAGAAGGGCTCTCCGCGCCCGACTCCCCGACAACGCCCAACTTCTTCATGACCACGTAGTTGGAATCATTGCCGTTGGAGGCATCCGTCTTGAGCAGGGTGCGGCGGATACGCCACACGCTGTTGTCGCCGTTGGCGGCTATGTCGCGCCGGGCGGAGTCCATCACCTGGGCAAACCACTCGACGTTGCGCGCCTTCCAGTTGGCGTAGCCGTCGTAGCTATCGTCCGTGTCCGAACAGGCGACAAAGAGCACGCAAGCCAGCGCTATGGTCCAAAGCGATTTCATCAAAGCAGACGTTTCAGGAGCGAAGTGATGCTCACCTTGTCCTCGATGATGCCGCGCAGGTCGGCAATCTTCACACGGTGCTGCTCCATGGTGTCGCGGTCGCGCAGCGTGACGGTGTCGTCCTGCATGGTCTGCTGGTCCACCGTGACGCAGTAGGGGCAGCCGATGGCGTCCATACGGCGATAGCGCTTGCCTATCTGGTCCTTCTCCTCGTATTTGCAGTTGAAGTGGAAGCGCAGGTCGCTAATGATTTCCTGAGCCTTCTCCGGCATGCCGTCCTTCTTGGTGAGGGGGAACACGGCCAGCTTCACGGGCGCCAGGGCGGCGGGCAGGTGGAGCACGGTGCGCGTCTCGCCGTTGTCGAGCTTCTGCTCCTCAAAGCTGTGACACATGACGGAGAGGAACATACGGTCCACGCCGATGGACGTCTCGATGACGTAGGGCGTGTAGCTCTCGTTGGTCTCCGGGTCGAAATACTCTATCTTCTTGCCGCTGTATTTGGCGTGGCTCGAAAGGTCGAAATCGGTGCGGGAGTGAATGCCCTCCACCTCCTTGAAGCCGAAGGGCATGCGGAACTCGATGTCGGTGGCGGCGTTGGCGTAGTGGGCCAGCTTGTCGTGGTCGTGGAAGCGGTAGTTCTCCGCGCCGAAGCCCAGGTTCTGATGCCACTTCATGCGCGTCTCCTTCCACTTGGAGAACCACTCCAGCTCCGTGCCGGGCTTCACGAAGAACTGCATCTCCATCTGCTCGAACTCCCTCATGCGGAAGATGAACTGGCGGGCCACGATCTCGTTGCGGAAGGCCTTACCTATCTGGGCGATGCCGAAGGGCAGCTTCATGCGGCCGGTCTTCTGCACGTTGAGGTAGTTGACAAAGATGCCCTGCGCCGTCTCCGGACGCAGGTAGATGGTGGAAGCGCCCTCTGCGGCGGCGCCCACCTCCGTCTTGAACATGAGGTTGAACTGGCGCACGTCGGTCCAGTTGCGCGTGCCGGAGATGGGGCACACAATCTCCTCGTCGAGGATAATCTGCTTCATGCCCTCGAGGTCGATGCCGCCGGGAGCGTTCATCACCTGCTGGTAGCGCTTGTGCAGGGCGTCGCGCTTTTGCTGCGTCTCACGCACGCGCTCCGAGGTCTCGCGGTATTTGGCCTCGTCGAAACTGTCGCCGAAACGCTTGCGGGCCTTCTCCACCTCCTTCTCAATCTTGTCGTCGTATTTGGCTATCTGCTCCTCGATGAGCACATCGGCGCGATAGCGCTTCTTGGAGTCGCGATTGTCGATGAGGGGGTCGTTGAAGGCATCCACGTGGCCGGAGGCCTTCCAGGTGGTGGGGTGCATGAAGATGGCGGCGTCGATGCCCACGATGTTCTCGTGGAGCAGCACCATGGACTGCCACCAGTACTGCTTGATGTTGTTCTTCAGCTCCACACCGTTCTGACCGTAGTCATAGACGGCGCCGAGACCGTCGTAAATATCACTCGAGGGAAAAACGAATCCGTATTCTTTACAATGCGAAACTATTTTCTTAAAAACGTCTTCTTGCTGTGCCATTTTATGTGTTTTAATAATTATTCGGGCGCAAAATTACAAAAAAAAACGGAAATAGAAGGAAAAACCGTCCGACTACGACCAAGAAGTATCAACTTTTTTGTACCTTTGTGGAGATTTTCACGGATTGAAGCTGCGGTTGTGGTGGAATTGGTAGACACGCCAGACTTAGGATCTGGTGCTTTCGGGCGTGAAGGTTCGAGTCCTTTCAGCCGTACTTTCTTTCCGCGTGTGTTGTTATGGGTCAAAAATTTAGAACAAAAAAAAGGACATGCAAGCAGGAGAAAGAAATTCATTCAGTGGTTCTTTGGGTTTTGTGCTCGCCGCAGCCGGTTCGGCCGTGGGCCTGGGCAACATCTGGCGTTTCCCCTACCTGGCTGCGCGCGACGGCGGCGGCCTGTTTCTTGTGATATACATCATACTGGCCGTGACGTTCGGCTTCACGCTGCTCATCACGGAGGTGGCCATCGGCCGCCGCACGCAGCAGGGTCCCCTCACAGCCTACCGCCAAATCAACAGGAAATGGGGCTTCCTGGGGTGGTTTGCCTTTATCGTGCCCTACATCATCTATCCCTACTACTGCGTCATCGGCGGATGGGTGGTGAAATATTTCGCCACATACCTGTCGCTGGAAGGCGAGGAAGCGTCCGCCGAAGGCTATTTCGGCAATTTCATCACGGCGCAGTGGGAGCCCATCATCCTCATGGCCGTCTTTGCGCTGATGTGCTTCTACATCGTGTATCGCGGTGTGGAGAAAGGCATTGAGAAATACTCCCGCATCATCATGCCCGCGCTGGTGGTGATGGTGAGCGCCATCTGCATCTACTCCCTCTTCATCAGCCACACGGACGCCGACGGCGTGACCCGCACCGGGCTGGACGGCGCCGCCGTCTATTTCATCCCCAACTTCGAGGGGCTGACCGTGCGCCGCGTCCTCATGATTTGCCTCGACGCCATGGGGCAGCTGTTCTATTCGCTGTCGATTGCCATGGGCATCATGGTGGCCTACGGCTCCTACATGAAGAAGAGCGTGAACCTGGGGCAGGCCGTGGACCGGATAGAAATCTTCGACACGCTCATCGCCGTGATGGCCGGCCTGATGATTATCCCCGTGGTCTATGTCTTCATGGGCACGGAGGGCATGAAGGCCGGTCCGGGTCTGATGTTCATTGCGCTGCCCAAGGTGTTTGAGAGCCTCGGCGTGTTCGGCTCCGTCGTGGGCATGGTGTTCTTCCTCATGGTGCTCTTTGCCGCATTGACCAGCGCCGTGTCCATCCTCGAAGCCATTGTGGCAAGCGTGAAGGACAAGTTCGGCTGGAGCCGCAAGAAGAGCGTCATCATCATGGCCGGCACCGGCTTCCTCTGGTCGGTGGTGGTGTGTCTGGGCTATAATATATGGTATTTTGAATATCCCCTGCCCAACGGCGCCACGGGTCAGATTCTGGACATCTTCGACTACGTCAGCAACAACGTGCTGATGCCCGTGCTCGCCATCCTCACCTGCGTGCTCATCGGCTGGGTGGCCAAGCCGCGCCTGCTGGTGGGCGAGATGCGCCTCAACGGCTACAAATTCCGTCGCAAGGGCATGTATTTCGTGATGCTGAAATATGTGGTGCCCGTGATGCTCACGGTGCTGCTGCTGACGGCCTTCATCCAGTTCTGAGCACTCCCCCGCTCTTTTTCCGCTGCGGAAAATAAAAGGGACACCCGCGCGGATGTCCCTTTCTTTTTTGTCGTATTACGCTCTGCCTTAATAGGCCTTGATGCGGTAGATGAGGCTCAGCTCGATGCGGTCGCGGTTGAAGTCGGTGAGGGCAGGATGGTCATACATCGTGGTCTTGCCGATATAGGCCAGAGAGACGCGGGCGTCCTGAGTGAGATCGGGAATCCACTGCACAGCAGCCTGATAGCCGATGTTGGTGCGATAGGCGTCGAAGTCGGGATTGTCTCCGCAGGAAGCACGCTCGTAGCGCACGCCGGCCGTCAGATTCCAATGGGGCGTGGGCTGGTAGGCGCCGTCGAAGAGCACGCTGTGGTAGCGCGTGTCGCGGGCAATGGTGTTCTTGCCGAAGACCTGAGACATCTCTGCAGAAATCATCTTGTGGTGGTCCACCTGCTCCCAGGCGCCGTAGTAGTCGAGCGTCAGCTGCCACTTCTTCATATTCAGCTTGGTGCCCGTCATAAGCAGGTGGCTGTAGTTGTTCTTCACCTCACTCAACAGGGAGTAGGAGTAGAGCGTCTGCAGCTTGCCGCCGAAGAATTTGCCCACCCAGCAGAGCGACGTAGCCGCAGGAAAATAAGAAGACTTCAGGCTGCCGTCCTCGGGAAAGTAAAGCTCGGTGCGGTCGTTGTTGGTGTTGTGCACACCGAGTATCAGCGAGTGGTTCTTGTTCACGTTCCAGGTGCCCTGAACACCCAGATGGAAGCCGTCGATGCCGTTAAGCCAGTCGCAGAACTCCAACACCTGGATGGGGTTGTCGTCATACTGATAGCCGCCGAGGGCCACACCGATCTTGCCGGCGCCGATGTCGAAGCGGTCGTTGAACCTGTAGCGCACCATCATCCAGTCGATGTTGTTGCTGAAATTGTCGCTCTGCTGATAGCCGGGACGGTTGAGACGGTAGCGGAAACGGTAGCTCCAGTGTTTCGTGATGTCGCCCAGCATCTCGAAACGCAACTGACGGCCGACAAACGAGGCGCCCTTGTCATCGCCGTTGAAACGATTCTGAAAGGTCAGGTGTGTGTTGAAATAAATGCTGATGGCCTCGGTCTTCTTTTCCAGCTTGAAGATACGCTCTGCCAGCGAGAGCGTTTTCTCAGATTCATTACCCAAACCGAGGTTGGTGCCCTGTGCCATCGCCTCCGTGGTCCACATCATGGCTGCGGCAACGGTCGAAAGAATAAAATTTTTTTTCATTTCTGTTATGTGAAATATTAGTTTATTTATGAGTAAAACTTTCTGTCCTTTGTCACTGAGTTTATACAACGGACGACAAAGATAGTTAATTTTTCTTAACCATCAAAACTTTTTACCTCCAAAAAGTCCGTTCTTTGCTTTTTTTGCGCCGCCGGGGCCGAAAATACTACTCTATAAGCGACAGCGCCGTCTCAATCATGGTGTCCACCCCGTCTTTCGCCTTCTCCGTGTCCATCGAGCAGACGACATCGGGGTCGATGCCGTGCTCCACCACAACTCCGTCAGCGTCGTATTCAGGACAGGCCGAGAAGCGCACGCCCCAACCGCAAGGCAACTCTGCGTTGAAAGGCATACCGCCTCCCCCACCCGTTCGGTCGCCGGCCACGATGACATAAGGCGCATGCTTCATGTTGCGCACGAAGGTGTTGGCGGCGGAATAGCAACTGCGGTTGGTCAGCACCACAACGGGACGCAGCCAGCGGATATATTCGGGAGGCGTGATGTATTCGGGCTCCAACGACGAGAAATCGTCCCATCCCTTGCCGGTCTTGTGGGACATATAGCCCACATGTGTTTTCTTCTCGAAGAAATGGGAAGAGAGCACGGTGCAGTTGTCCAGATTGCCGCCTCCGTTGCCGCGAATGTCCAGGATGATGCCCTTGCAGTCGATAAAGTGGTAGAAGACCTCGTTGATGCCGGTGTGGCTGACAGCCGAAGAGAACGACTCACAGACCACATAGCCCACACTGTCCTTCACCGCCTGTCCTTTCTCATTGACATATTCGCGCTCCAATATTCTGTATTTGAGTCCTCCGGCAATTTTATATTTTGTGCCGAGATAGCTCTCGCGCACCTCAACGTCGAGATTCTTGGGATAATCCTCCCGCCACGACCAGTTGCGCCCCACATCAGCCGAAGAGTAGAGATTCACGTGACCGTCTTTGAGTTCGGAGAGCATCGCGGCACAATGGTCGAAGAGATTGTAGGCATTCATCGTGTCGAGCCTCGCCGTGAGGTAACGCCCCCGCACCTCCTTCCAATCCACGCCGAGCGTCTGCTTCTTGTAGGACAAAAAGCAGTAGTGCTCGTCAATCAGATGCCAAAGAGCATCGACGTTGCCGACATAGGTGTTTTCAAACGGCTCCTCGCTGACACAGCCCGCCAGCAGGAGCATCAGACCCGTCATCCATATCGTCAGTCTTGTCTTCATCTGTTTTTCAACAATGAGAACCTGCGCACGAAGCCAATCATACCGGTATGCCCCCAGTCGTGCCACTTGAGGTCGTTGACCGACTGCTGCCGGATGTCGTTGGCGTAGGCCAGGCGCAAGCAGAAGTTCCTGAAGGGGATGTCGAGCGACAACTGCTGCCGCAGGTTAAATCCGTTGCCGAACCACAGAGGTTTGAAGCATCCGCCCATGCCGTACTCCGACATCTCGTAGTAGCTCTGTCCGTATTCGGGAGAAAAAAGCACGCCGATGACGGGCACATCGGCCTTATAGTCCACACGCCAGGTGCGCCGCCCCAGACGAAACGAATAACGCGCCCCCGCAGTGGCGGAAAAACGTATGTTGGCATGCGCATTGGCCGGATTGTTGGTGTTGTTCTCATTGTAGAGCGCACCGGCATACAGGCCGCCCAAGGCACCGAGCGTGAGGCGCAGCCCCTCAACAGGGCGCCATCTGTAGTGCCACCCGGCATCCACACTCACACCGCCCCCCAGCATACGGGGCTTGGACATGACGGTGCCCACGGCGTTGGTCTTGGAAAACTGCCCCTGCACCTGGCACAGAAAGCCGCTCTCGCGCTCCGTCAGCCAATAGAGGGACAACTGCCAGCCCGAATATTTGAGGGGCGAGAGATAGGTGTCCTGCTGGCGAATGCCTCCGAAACCCAGGTGAAACGTATTCTCCCGTATCTGCGCCCCCAGCGGAAGCGCCGACAGCACGCAAAGAGCGGAAAGAATCCCCGTCTTAATCGAAGTCGAGATGCATCTGGCCATTGAGTTGGTCTCTGACGTCTTCCTGACTCTCCATATTGTCCACAGTCCCGGCCTCTCCCTCATCCTCCGCACGGAACTCGGACGCCTGCGGCGCCTCGGGCACCCGCAAAGGCTCCAGCTCCTCCACACGCTCCACCCTGAAGGTGGTGATGCGCTTGCCCTTGGCCTTCGTGCTCTTGACGGCGATGAAGGATTCGGCTTCCAGCTCTATCGGCTCCCGGAAGTCGTCCGGCGCACCCATGATGACCTTCAGGCGGGCGTACGGCGTGTCGGTCAGAAGGAGCAGACGGTTGTCCGGATTCTCCCCCATGAAGGTCTGCTTCTTCTTCGCGGCCTCCAGGGCAAAGCGCTTGATGTAGCAGAAACCGTTCTGATCCTCGTCGATGAGCACCGCCGTCCATACTTTGCCTTCGTCGTATTTCTCAATGCGGAGGACGTCGTCTTCAAAGTGCACGTTCAGGTCGAAGCCGGTGAGATAGTATTCGCCGGTGGCGCGGATGACCAGAATCTGGTCGTCGCTCTGGAATTCACCCAGACAGACGCCCTGCTCGTCGTAGTTGAGACGGTTCACATCCTTGTCATACCACACCTTGCGGCCGCCCAAAGTACTGCCGCCCTGACTCTTGAGCAGGATGCGTGCGATGTCGTTCTTCGAGAGCAGGTTACCCATCGAGGCGCGCCCCTTGATGGCGAGCTGCGAGAAATCGTAGTCGAAGAACACCTTCTTCAGGCGCGGGTTGGGCTTGAGAATCACCTTGATGATTTCGGCCTCGCCGTTGGCGTTGCTGGTGAAGTAGTTCACGCGGCTCTTGGGCGTGCCCTTCGTCACATCGTATTCCTTGTCGCGCGTCACACCGGTGACGTTGAAACGTTTCACATAGTAGTTGCCGCCCCGGCCGTCGCGATAGACGCAGTTGTAGATGGTACGGGCGTCGTTTTTCTTGAACACGGCCACGTGGATGATCTCCGCCTTGCGGCCCTCGTTCTTCGACTTTTCCGTCTCGCCCACGAAGAGTTTGTCCTGCACGCGCACCACCTTATAGGTGCCGTCGCGGTAGAAGAGAATCACGTCGTCGATATCGGAACAGTTGCAGATGTATTCGTCCTTCTTCAGTCCGGTGCCGATGAAGCCCTCCTCGCGGTTGATGTAGAGCTTCTGGTTGGCCTCCACCACTTTGGCGGCGGAGATGGTGTCGAAGCTCTTGATTTCCGTCAGGCGCGGATGGTCCTTGCCGTATTTCTCACGTATGTAGTCGAACCACTCGCAGGTGACGTCCACCATGTGGGCCAGTTCACGGTCTATCTTTTTGATTTCAGCCTTGATGGCGGCAATGTGCTCCTCCGCCTTGTCCTTGTTGAACTTGAGGATGCGCGCCATACGAATCTCCATCAGGCGCAGGATGTCCTCCTTCGTCACCTCGCGCACCATCTTGGGATACCAGGGCGTCAGACGCTCGTCAATCCAAGCACAGGCATCGTCCATCGATTTGGCCTGCTCAAACTGGCGGTCCTTGTAGATGCGCTCCTCTATGAAGATTTGCTCCAGGGAAGCGAAATGGAGCTGCTCCGTGAGCTCTCCCTTGCGGATGAGGCGCTCCTGCTTGAGCAGATTGAGCGTGTTGTCCACGCTGCGCTTGAGCACGTCGCTCACGGTGAGGAACATCGGCTTGCGGTCGTCGATGACGCAGCAGTTGGGCGAGATGCTTTCCTCGCAGTCGGTGCAGGCATAGAGGGCGTCGATGGTCTTGTCGCTCGAAGCGCCCGGCTGCAGATGCACCAGAATCTCCACCGAAGCGGCCGTCATATCCTCCACCTTGCGCACCTTGATCTTGCCCTTCTCCGCGGCTTTCAGTATGCTGTCGATGAAGGTGGAGGGCTTGGAGGCGGTGCCGGTGGTCTTGCCGAAAGGCAGTTCAGTGATGGCCAGCGTCTTACTGTCGCGTTTCTCTATCTTGGCGCGCACTCTGACCACGCCGCCGCGCTGCCCGTCGTTGTAGCGCGACACATCGATGGAGCCGCCCGTGGGAAAGTCGGGATAGAGATGAAACTCCTCCCCGCGCAGATATTTCACGGCAGCCTCACAGATTTCGCCCAGATTGTGGGGCAGTATTTTGCACGACAGACCTACGGCGATGCCTTCGGCGCCCTGCGCCAACAGCAGCGGGAACTTCACCGGCAGGGCGATAGGCTCTTTGTTGCGGCCGTCGTAGGAGAGCTTCCACTCCGTTGTCTTGGGGTTGAACACCACGTCGAGCGCGAACTTCGACAGACGCGCCTCGATGTAACGTCCGGCAGCAGCGTCGTCGCCGGTGAGGATGTTGCCCCAGTTACCCTGACAGTCGATCAGCAGGTCCTTCTGGCCCAGCTGCACCAGCGCGTCCTTGATGCTGGCGTCGCCGTGAGGATGAAACTGCATCGTGTGTCCCACGATGTTGGCCACCTTGTTGTAACGGCCGTCGTCCATTCGCTTCATCGAATGGAGAATGCGTCGCTGCACGGGCTTGAAACCGTCCTGAAGATGAGGCACCGCACGCTCCAGTATCACGTATGAAGCGTAGTCCAGAAACCAGTTCTGGTACATCTGGTTCAAATGGTGTGTCAGTCCGTCCTGTGGTTGCACGTTATCTGTCATATATCTGTCCTTTTCCTCGCAAAAATACGAATTTTCCGCGAAACGGCCAAAAATATCATCATTTTTGCTTTTCTCTTTTTCTGCTTTGCTCGCTTGCACTCGCTTTGCACCTTATATATTTATAACGGAAGAAGCCCCGCACCTGGCGGGACTTCCTCTTTAAAGCGTCTTTCGCTCCCCCGCTCCCGATGGAAGCGGAGGAGGAAAGTGATGAGCATTTTACTTCAGCTGACCGTTTGCCTTGTACAGCTTGCCGTTCTTCACGATGACAATCTCACCCTTGATGAGGTACTTGCCGTCCTTCAGAGCGCCTTCGCCGTTGTGGCTCTTGGCAGCGCTGATAGCTGTTGCACTCTTCGTACCGTAACCGATGTAAGAGATGACAACAGGCGTCAGAGCATCAGCCTGAGTCAGGCCGAAGGTGGTGGTCCATCCTTCACCGCCGAGGAGATAACTCTTGCCAACGGGATTGATGTTTTCACCAATGTTGCCGCACTCACTGATCTTCCACTCGAGGATGATGGTACCATCGGTCTCAGTAGCGGTCGAAGTGGGAGCAAACTGTGCGCCATTGTCATTCTTACCATTCAGCCACCAGAGGTAAGAAGCACCGGTTTCGGTGCTGACACCCTTAGCCTTGATGACGAAGTAGTCAACATTCTCCACATAGTAGAGTTTGTTGGTCTTGAAGAGGAGACAAACATTGTTGTCACCGGTCTTGTCAACAGTGATGGTGCCCATGTCATCGTCAGCGACAACATTTTCGGGGCTGATGCGACCTGCATCACCGGCACCCCATTCGCTGGGAACGAACTCATAAGCAAGCTCTTCTACGGGCTCAGGAATAGTCTCCTGGAAGCCGATGTAGCTGATCACTGCGGGAACGGCGTCGTCAGACAGCGTCATGCCGAAGGTGGTGCTCCAACCGCCCTGATCGGTAAACTCAGTGTCTTCGATACCGAGCTTGCCACCGATAGGAATGGTCACACAATCCCAAGCGAATACGGTCTGACCGTTTTCCTCAAAGATGCTCGTGGGAGCAATCTGCGAACCGTCGTTGGTGTTGTTCAGCCACCACAGATAGCTTGCAGCCTCAGCGGTGGAGAGACCGGTAGCCTTGATCACGAAGTAGCGCTGTTCGGCCTTCACTTCGTAGGTCTTGGCAGAACGGAAGAGGAGACAAACATTGTTGGCTCCGCTCTTGTTCACCGTGATGGTGCCGGCAGCGTCGTCAGCAACAACATTTTCGGGACTGATGCGACCTGCATCGCCTGCACCCCACTCGCTGGGAACGAACTGATAAGCAACCTTAGCCTGCTTGAAGGCAAGTACGACTGAAACGGGGCCTGCGGGCATCGTGAAGGTAGCAATGTTGTGCTCCATATCAATGCTCTCAAAGTCGTACTGCGTCTCGTTGTAGACGTAGTATCCATAATCAACCATGTAACCCTCATCGGGAGTTGCCGTAACCTTAACGGTTTCACCTGCAGCGGCAGTTACCTTGTCGGCAACGACGTTACCGTTTTCTGCGGGAGCTACGGTGATAGCGTATTCAGGCTGAGCGTCGCCCAGACGAGTCAGCGTCCAACCGCCGATTACGGTGAAGTCACCGGCTGCGGGCTGTGCGTCCTTAGCAATACCGATGGTTACATCGCCGTCAGCCGTCAGGTTAAAGACAACTTCGTTGACATACTTGTCGGCATTGAACCATGCCTTCACAGCCGCAGTGCTGTTGGGCACAAACTTCTCGTTAACCACAACGGAACCGGAACCGGCTGCGTAGTCCACATCGGATGCGCCGTCCCAGCGGTTCTGTACGAGAGAGCTGAAGGTCTTGGTGCCTACCTTTGCATACAGGCTGGCGAACTTGGTCTCCGTGCCGGCTTCGATAGCGGCATACTCATCGGCCTCGCTGCCGCTGTAGCGGTAAGCAGACTTGGCTGTCAGCTTGTACTGACCTGCGGGCAGATTCTGAACAACCTGGCAGAAGTCAAATACGGCGTTGTTGCCGCAAGTTACTGCGTTGCCAGAGTTGTGATAGCCCTTCGTGCCTGCCAAGTTCCAAGCGGTGCTTTCGCTATCGCTCAGGTCGGCATTGATGATGTAGTCAGTGTAGTCAGTCTTAGGAGCAGGAGCTGCACCGAAGTAGGTCAGGCGGAAGTTGTCGAAGATAACCCACTGATGGACATTCTCACCGTTCTTGATACCTACGGTCAAATCACCATCTTCATCCAAAGTGAACTCAATGGGATCAATGGTGTACAGACCGTCAGTGAACGAGTAAGAAGCATCTGTCATGCTGTTCTCAGCACCGGTCTTCACGGGAACATCAGCAGTAGCGTCGCCGATATAGAATACGGGAGCAGCTTCCGCAGCCTCATCGTCCTGACGATAGAAGCCCTGAGCCGTCAACTTGTAAACGCCGGCAGGAGCGTTAGCGATGGTCTGGTAGATGTTGAATGCAGCATGGTAGGACTCCGCATTACCGTTACCGTTGCCGCCGTCGCAACCGCCGCCCAAATTCTTGTTGTTACCGGAAACGAACTCAACAGTCCAAGCTTCCCAACGATGGTCGTTGCGGTTGAAGTTGGCATCCTTCAGCAGGAAGGTTGCGTCCACGCCGTTGTCGGCGGTAGCAGCTGCCATAGCAGCCAAACCGTCAGCCATGCGGGTTGCATCCACAGTAGCGGCGTCGAGGAACTGCCAAGCAAACGGCTCGTTAACAAGCGCGAGGTTGTCCTCTGCGTCAACGCCGATATACTGGGCACCGTTGCCGATGCTGTACTCCTCTGCGCCAACCTGCTCGATAACCCATGCGAAGGAACCGCTGTCCATGTAGAGGTTAGAGCCAAGGAAGTGGTTGTTACCATTGTACACGCGAGAGTCGATAGCCACCTTATTCTCATTGTTGGGAGTAAGAGTCAGGTCGAGGCCGGTCTCGTTGACGATACCGCGAGTGCCCCAGTTGTGACCGGCAGCCATGAACTTGCCTGCGGCGTTCTTCACGTAGTAGGTGCCGCTGAGGGCTACATAGTTAGCCTCCTTGTAAGCCTTGATGGCATCGTTCAACTTGGCAATCTCAGCTTCGAACTCAGCAATGTTCAAATGGTTGCTGATTCGTGCGGCATTTGCTTCGGCAATAGCCTGCTGAAGTTCTTCCTTACCGTTGGTCTTATAGGGATCCTCATAAAGAGTACCGGCGAGCAGGATAGCGGCCTCCATATCAGCCTTGTCAAGAGCGTAGAGGGCCTTGGCACTGGTGAACCATGTGAGCTGATAGATCTGCATGGTGTGCCAGTTGGTGCCGGCCTTCTCCTTACCCATACCCAGTCTGATGGTGCCGTCAGTAACCTCAACGTCGAACTCCTTGAAGTTGTTTTCCGTTGTCGAGGTAGCGATGTGGGCTGTGATGAATGCCTTTTCATTGTTAGCGAATACATAAGCCACATCTGTTGCACCGTCTGCCATGGGAGACGTCATGCCGCCACGACCTTCCGTAAAGAAGGCGTTGCCATAGAAGCCAACCTTGTAACTACCGTTCTTAAGACCTGTGATATCCTGATAGATAATCGTGCCCAAGCGGGTTACGGCAGTACCTTCCGCAGTGCTTTCCTCATACGACTCAGCCAAGTTTACATTCTTGCGACCGTCGTATGTGTCGATTGCGGGAGCGAACTGCGTAGCGCATACGCCGGCAGCGCTGCCGTCGAACTTCTTCCAACCGTTGGTAGCCACCTTAGCTGTCTGGTCGCTCTCCTGGTCGGCGTTGTCCAGATTGAACTGATTAACGGCAGCCTGCAGAGCAGCCTTTTCTTCTGCAGTGGGAACGATAATGATTATAGCATCTTCGATGGCGTCACGCAGCTTGCCTACAGCGACAGCGTCATCGTCGGCAGCCAGAGCCTGAGCGGCTGCAATCTGAGCCTGCCATGCGGCGTCATAAAGCGCCTTGAGCGTGAAGTTGTCCACACCGGCCTTGATCTCTACTACCTTACTCTCCGTGAAGTTATAGAGAATCTCTACGTCCTGAGCTTCGTTGATAGAGAAGTTTACAGTCTTCTTTGTCCAAGCAGCATCAGTGAAGTCAATCTGAGCTACTTCGTCGCCGAACTTAACGGACAAAGTAGCATTGCCGTCAGTTGCGTTGGTGAGGCAACCTTCTGCGCCGAGCTCGTAACTACCTGCGGGCAGGTTGATCGTCTGCTTGAGCGTGAGAGAAGATGTGCTGCCCCAGCGGTAGCGAGCCCAATATACATTGTTGCCGCCGTCTGTGGGCTGAGCCATGTTTTCGAACTGATTCCAGCTGGTGCAAGTGCTGTTGAGAGAGGTCATGTCGTTTTCGTTGCCATTCTCCCAAACAACTGTCCAACCTTCGGGCTGATAGATATCACGATCGCTCTTCGGCTGATACTGAGATACATAGTTGCCCTCGAAGTCGTTGTTGGCAATTACAGGACTCCAGTCTGCGCCATAAGTAGTCTGGGCTCTGGCGGCAGTGGCGAGAGCGGCTCTGCAATCAGCCTTCTGTTCGTCGGTCACAGCTACGAGGGTCTTGGCGTCGTAAGCAGCCTTCACCTCAAGCACCTTATTGTTGCTGTTATAAACAGCCTGACCTGCTTCATCCAGAATGCTGGCAGCGTTGATGATGGCAGCAGCCTCCTCGTAGTTGGCAACGCTGGTCTGAGCAGCAGCAATAGCAACGTCCAGATCATTTGCCATCTGCTCCAAAGCGTCGATGTCGGTGCTCTCTTCGTAGCCGGCTGTTGCAGCGATTTTGGCATTCAAATCAGCATCCACGTCGGCGTTCATCACCTCGTTCACCAGACCCTGAGCCGTCTCAAGTCTGGCGGCTACAGCTGCTCTGTAGTCCGTAGGATCGATATCGCCGGTGCGGACGTACTTCACGTCCTTAAAGCTGAGCCAGCTGATGTTATTGCCGTCAACGACATTGAAGTTCAGGGTCAATGTGCCATCAAGAACTTTACCTACTGCCTCGTAGGTTGCAAGCTGGAACTGGCTTTCGCCAACTTGTGTACCCTGTGTGACATCAACAGGAGCGAACTCACCTTCACCACCACCGTTCACGTCCATCGTAATACCGGTAGCATCGGCAGCAGTTGCGCCATTCTTCGCACGAACACGAACCCAGGCACTTACAGTGTAAATACCGCTTTCGAGGCCTGTCAACGTAGCCGTCCAAGTCTTAGCTGCAAGGCTTTCGCCATCGCCAATCCAATCCTGGAAGAAAGGAACAAGGTAGTTAGAACCGTCGCCAGCACCTTCTACAGACCAGTCGTTGACGGTAATGTTGGCGGGCCAGGTGCTGATCATATAGTTGGAAGCAGGTGTGTTTGTCGCTGCAGCATGCCAACCCACAGCAACGACACCGAGTGATGTGCCGGCATTTTCGGCCTCTTCATTTGCCAAAGTGCGGTTTGTATAAGGAGTCTTGATTGCAGCAATTGCATCTGCAAACGTTGTTGCAGCAGCAGGAGTCACAAAATTATTGTTTACCTGCATAGCCTCCGCAGTTGCAATAGCGGATGCTGCCTTGGCATAAGCGGCAACAGAGTTTGTGGCGTCGGAAGCCGCGTTGCCCAAAGCAGAAGTAGCTGCCAGAAGAGCGGCCTTGTTCGTTTCGTCCACACTGGCGTAAGTGGAAAGAGCGGATTGAAGGGCTGTGAGCACTTCGCCATTCATGGGCGCAGCCTGATCCACGCCTTGTGCAGTTGTCAGAGCATTGTGGTAAGCTTCTACATAGATGGTCATATCCTCACCCATATAGTAGAGCTTGAAGTTGTCTGCTACAATCCAGCCGCTGGGCTGGTTGAACCCGACGGTCAACACACCGTTGGTCACGACAATGTTTTCGGCAGTCAAAGTATTGCCGGCAACTTCTGCGGACATCGTGCCGTAGTTTCCAGCACTTGCAACAGCAGAAACGGGGTCGCTCTTTACTTCGCCGGCACCAATCGCAAAAACATAGGCGGTCTTATTGTCGTTATTGCCGGAAATCAGGTCGGCAGAGAGCCTGTACAGACCGTCGGGAACACCCGACAACACCTGCTTGACTACAACATTACCTGCGTTCCAAGACTCAAGGGTCTTCTGACCCCACTGCATATTGCCGGAAGAAGAGAGCGTGCACTCCCAGCCGCCCCAGTCTCCGCTGAAGTCGGCGTTCTGAATCCAAGACGTCACCTCGACGGGACTTTCTTTGGATGCGCCGGCAGCAGCCTCCTTACGTGCGGCAGCAAGAGCCGCGATGTAGTCGGCCTTGGGCTTGGCATACAGGAAGAAGCCGTCGGCATGCTCGGCACTCTTGTTGGCGGCAATGTTCTCGCCGTCTTCGGCAACGCCGGAAGTACCGTCGTTCCAATGACCCACCATAGCATTGCTTTCAATGCACTTGAGGTCGTACTTGCCTCCGTTCAGCGTGAATGTGCACGTAGCCTTGTTGCGGTTGTCGCGGCTGTAACCCACAGAGGTGTTCCAACCGGATGCCTGCTTGATATAGGCTCCAGTGGCAGCGCTCTTGAGTTTAAACGAATTGTCGCTGCCTTCGAGGCTCCATACGAAAGACGGATTTTCAAGAGGACTGTTAATCGTCTTGTAGCAAGGACGGAAATGATCGGCCTGAGCGGACATCACGTAAGCAGAAGAATAAGCATCTACCAACACGTAGAAGTTATCGGCCACTCCCGTGACGGACTCCGAGTTCACCAGCGTCCATCCGTCTTCCACGAGGTTCTCCACCGTGTAGGCTTGAACCTTCTGCACGCCCGCCAGCATGGAGAGCAAAGTGCAGAGGAATAGGAATAGTTGTTTTTTCATTGTTTAATTTTGTTAGTTAGTTAAGATTTTGAATTTGAAATCTTCTGTGCAGCCGGCACCGCCTGGGCGTCGCTGCGCTCATCAGCCTGAAACTGAAGAGCTTGAGGTGTTTTTCATGTTGTCTGGTTCGTTGGTTTTTCAGATTGGATTTAAGAGTTAAACTTATATTTTGTTTCACAAATTGCTTTGCAACAAGGACAAAGATACGCATTTTTTTTAAGGAGTGTGCGCGCGAAAGAATTTTTTTTCAAAAAAAGTTAATTTTTTGATGTTTCTCCCTCAAAATGATGCTGTTTATTCATTAAATACATTACTCCCCACAACCTTCGTTCTGACTTCGTTCAGTTCTCGTTCACCTCTCGACTATCTCTCGTATAAACAGCACCGATGCAGCACTGATGCAGCACCTATGCAGCGGCTCTGCGGCGGCTCTGCAGCTTGTCCGCGAACAGTCTGAGAACATTACGAGTAAGCGAGCGCAGAGACAAACTGGTTTGATCTCTGCCGAGCGTGAGTAATGTCTGCGGCTAGTCCGCGAACAGTCTGACGACAGTCTAAGGGGAGAAAGGGCCACAGAAATGAAATTTTTTCGAAAAAAAATCTCCTGAATGTTTGCAGATTACAAAAAAAGTCGTACTTTTGCAGTCGAAAACGTCGAAACACGTAAAAAGACACAAACAACACACAATGAAAATGACGGCAAACTTCTGGTGGTGGCGCAGCTCAAGGTTCCAAAGATCGTGAGAAGACCGCCGTATGCACCTGAAAGATTTGCAAGAAGAAATAAAAAAGGCCTGTCGCTCCCACGACGGGCCTTTCTTTTGAGACCAGGCAACATAAACAACAACACACATACACACAAAAACGATGGAAAAGACCTACAATGTCGATGAAAACGGCTACTACGGAGAGTTCGGCGGCGCCTATGTGCCCGAAATTCTCTACGCCACCGTGGAGCAGCTGCGCTCCTCGTATCGCGAGATCATCGCTTCGGAGGAGTTCAAGACGGAGTTCCGCTCGCTGCTCAAGGACTACGCCGGACGACCTTCGCCCCTCTACTTCGCCCGACGCCTGAGCGAGCACTACGGCTGTCGCCTCTACCTCAAGCGCGAAGACCTCAACCACACGGGAGCGCACAAAATCAACAACACCATCGGCCAGATTCTCCTGGCGCGCAAGATGGGCAAGACGCGCATCATCGCCGAGACGGGCGCCGGACAACACGGTGTGGCCACAGCGACCGTATGCGCCCTGATGGGCATGCAATGCGAGATCTTCATGGGCGCCACCGACGTGGAACGCCAGCACACCAACGTGGAGAGAATGAAGATGTTGGGCGCTAAAGTCAACCCCGTGCGCACCGGCAACATGACACTCTCCGACGCCTGCTCCGAGGCCATTCGCGACTGGTGTCAGCATCCCTCCGACACCTACTACCTCGTCGGCTCGACGATGGGCCCCCACCCCTATCCCGACCTCGTGGCCCGCATGCAGAGCGTCATCTCGGAGGAGATCAAATGGCAGTTGCAGGAGAAGGAGGGGCGCGACTATCCCGACACCCTCATCGCCTGCATCGGCGGCGGCAGTAACGCAGCCGGCACCATCTACCATTATATGGACGATGAACGCGTGAAAATTGTGCTAGCCGAAGCCGGCGGTCACGGATGGCAGACGGACCACACCGCCGCCACCATACACAAGGGCTCGACCGGCATCCTGCACGGAGCCAAGATGCTCGTGATGCAGAACGAGGACGGACAGATTGAGGAGGCCTTCACCATCTCGGCCGGACTCGACTATCCCGGCGTCGGCCCGATGCATTGCCACATGGCCAAGAGTGGACGCACCAACGTCTTGAGTATCAACGACGACGAAGCCATCCGAGCCGGCTACGAGCTGACCCGCATGGAGGGCATCATCCCCGCCATCGAGTCGGCACACGCGCTGGCGGTGCTCCCGAAACTCGAGTTCCGCAAGGACGAAGTGGTGGTGCTCACCGTGAGTGGACGCGGCGACAAAGACGTCGAAACCTATCTCAAAAACAAATCAATGGCAGGAGAATATGGAAACTTTTAAGTTCAACACCGCAAGCCGCACCGTCCTGGGCGATCTCTTCACGCCCGTCGGCGTCTATCTGCGTCTGCGTGACCTCTATCCCCAGAGCGCGCTGATGGAGTGCTCCGACTATCACGACGCCACGCATTCGCGCTCTTTCATCGGCATCGACCCTCTGGCCTCCGTCGCCGTAGCCCACGGAGAAGCCATCGTGAAATATCCCGACGGCACAACAAAAACACACGAAGTCACCGAGGATTTCTGCCCTTCTGACGCCATACACGCTCTCATCGACAACATCAACATTCAGGGCGAGAACAAGGAACTCTTCGGACTCTTCGGATACACCTCGTTCAACAGCGTGCGCTATCTCGAACCCATCGACGTGAAGGACGAGACGCAGGAGAAGAACGACGCGCCCGACATCCTCTACATCCTCTTCCGCACGGTGATTGCCTTCGACCACCACAGCAACCGCCTCACGGCTGCCACGCTGGGAACGGAGGAGACGCTCAACGAGGTGCTGCGCATGATGAACAGGAGCAACGTGCAGACCTACGACTTCCATCCCGACGGCGAAGCCAGCTCCACCCTCACCGACGAAGAGCACAAGGCCAACATCCGTCGCGGCATCGCACACTGCAAGCGCGGCGACGTGTTCCAGATCGTACTTTCGCGCCGTTTCATCCAGAAATATCACGGCGACGACTTCAAACTCTATCGCGCCCTGAGGAGCATCAATCCGAGCCCCTACCTCTTCTATTTCGACTTCGGAGGCTTCCGCATCTTCGGCTCTTCGCCCGAGACGCATTGCCGCATCGAAGGCCGTCGTGCCTACATCGACCCCATCGCCGGCACCACACGCCGCACGGGCGACGCCGAAGCCGACCGCAAAGGCGCAGAATTCCTGCGCAACGACCCCAAGGAGAACGCCGAACACGTGATGCTGGTGGACCTGGCCCGCAACGACCTCAGCCGCAACTGTCACGACGTCAAGGTGGACTTCTACAAGGATTTGCAGTATTACTCCCACGTGATTCATCTCGTCTCACGCGTGTCGGGCACTCTGAACGACGGCGCCGATCCCGTGAAGGCCTTTATGGACACTTTCCCCGCCGGCACGCTGAGCGGCGCCCCTAAAGTGCGCGCCATGCAGCTGATTTCGGCCTACGAACCCCACAACAGGGGCGCTTACGGCGGTTGCATCGGCGTTATCGGCCTCGACGGATCGCTCAATCAGGCCATCACGATACGCACTTTCGTGGCCCGCGGCGGCGAATTGTGGTTCCAGGCCGGAGGCGGCATCGTAGCCCGCAGCAACGAGGAGTATGAGCTGCAGGAAGTGAACAACAAACTGGGCGCTCTGCGCCGCGCCATCTCGCTGGCGGAAAAGATGTAGGAAACAGCTATGAAAACAGTCATTATCGACAACTACGACTCCTTCACCTACAACCTGAGTCATCTGGTGAAGGAACTGGGCGCGGAAGTCAGCGTCGTGCGCAACGACCGCTTCAATCTCGACGACATCGACGCCTTCGACAAAATCATCCTGAGTCCCGGTCCGGGCATCCCTTCAGAAGCCGGACTGCTGCTCGACGTCATCCGCCGTTACGCCGGCAGGAAACCCATTCTGGGCGTCTGCCTTGGGCATCAGGCCATCGGCGAAGCCTTCGGCGGCACGCTGGAGAATCTCTCGGAGGTGTTTCACGGCGTCGCCACACCCTGTCACATCATCGCGGAATATCCTCTCTTCAAAGGCATTGCACCGGAATTTGAGGTGGGACGCTACCACTCATGGGTGGTCTCCAGGGAGAACTTCCCCGACTGCCTTGAAATCACCGCCGTCAGCGACGAGGGTCAGGTGATGGCGCTGCGCCACCGCACGATGGAGATTCACGGCATACAGTTTCACCCCGAAAGCGTGCTCACACCCGAAGGACGCATCATCATCCAAAACTTCCTGGCACTATGAAAGAACTGCTCTACAAACTGCTCAACCACGAATGCCTCACACGCGAGGAAATGAAACGCGTGCTCATCGGCATCACCCAGAGCGAATATCCCAACGAACAGATCACCGCCCTGCTCACGGCGCTGCAGATGCGCGGCGTAACGGTGGATGAGCTGCTCGGATTTCGCGATGGAATCTTGGAAACCGGCGTGCCTGCCATACTCGACTGCGACCGTTATATCGACGTCGTCGGCACCGGAGGCGATCGCAAGAACACCTTCAACATCTCCACCACAGCCTGCTTCGTCATCGCAGGTGCGGGCTATAAGGTGGCCAAACACGGCAACTACGCCGCCACCTCCGTGAGCGGAGCCAGCAACGTGATCCAGCATCACGGCATCAGGTTCACCGACGACGTGGACCGCCTCAACCGCAGTCTCAACGAAGCCGGCATCGTGTATCTTCACGCCCAACTCTTCGCCAAAGCCATGAAGTTTGTGGGCCCCATCCGAAAGGCGCTGCCCTTCCCCACCATCTTCAATCTGCTGGGGCCGCTCGTGAATCCCTCGCAGCCCAAATGCCAACTGCTCGGTGTGGCCAATCTCGACCAGATGCGCCTCTACAGCAACGTGTATCAGACGCTCGGCATCGACTACGGCATCGTCAATTCCATCGATGGATACGACGAAATTTCCCTCACGGGCGACTTCAAAGTGACTACAAAACAATACGAGCGCATCTTCCGTCCGCAGGACCTCGGATTCGCCTGCGCCAAACCCGAAGAACTCGTCGGCGGTGCCACCGAGGAAGAAGCGGCCGAGATTTTCGACGCCGTCCTGGAGAACCGCGCGCTGGAGGCTCAGAAAAACATCGTGCTGGCCAATGCGGCTTTCGGCATCCAGGTGCTGGAGCGCGGCGAGAAGAGCATCGAAGAATGCATCGCCATCGCCCGCGAATCCATCGACAGCCGCAGCGCCCTGCGCACGTTCAAAAAATTCGTTGAACTCAACTCCTGACACCTATGGACATCCTGCAGGAAATCACAGCGCACAAGTTCGATGAAATCGCAGCGCTCAAAGCCAAAAAGCCGTCGCTGAGGGAAGCCCTTCTGAACTCCGAAAGCGGCATCATCGCCGAATTCAAGAGACGTTCTCCCTCGAAGGGATGGATCAAGGAAGACGGTCGCGCCGACGAGATACCCCTCTCGTATGAGAAGAACGGCGCCGCAGCCGTCAGCATTCTCACCGACAAGGATTACTTCGGCGGCTCGGACGACTTCATCCGTGCGGCCCGAAAGAGCGGCGTCACCGTGCCTATTCTCTACAAGAACTTCGTCGTCGACGAGCTCCAGCTCGCTGCTGCGGCCCTTTGCGGCGCTTCCGCCGTGCTGCTCATCGCAGCCTGTCTGACTAAGGACGAATGCCGCCACCTTTTAAACAAAGCGCACGAACTGGGACTGGAAGTGCTTCTGGAGATGCACTCGGAGGCGGAATTGGAATACGCCGAACTCCAGCCCGACCTCTGCGGCATCAACAACCGTCATCTGGGCTCGTTTGTCACCGACGTGGAGACATCGTTCCGACTGGCGGAACTGCTGCCGCGGGACGCCGTCAAAGTGAGCGAGAGCGGCATCTCGGATCCCCGCACGGTGAAGGCGCTGAAAGAGGCCGGTTTCAACGGATTTCTCATCGGTGAGAACTTCATGAAGACCGAAGCGCCCGGATTGGCGCTGCATCAATTCATCTCCGCCCTATGATACGCAAAGTGTGCGGCATGCGCGAGTCCGGAAACATCCGCGAAGTGGAAGCGCTCGGCATTGATTGGATGGGCTTCATCTTTTGGGCGCATTCTGCACGCAATGTGAGTCTCAAGCCGGACTATCTGCCCTCAAGGTGCAAGCGCGTCGGCGTGTTCGTGAACGCTCCGATGCCGTTCATCCGGGAAAAGGTCCGGGAATTCGGTCTCGACATCCTTCAGTTGCACGGAAGCGAAGACGAAGACTTCATCCGTCAACTTCGCTCGGAATTGCCCTCTCTCACTCTCGTCAAAGCCCTCAATGTGGCTCGCGAGGAAGACTTGGAGCAAAGCAAGCGCTACGAAGGTCTCTGCGACTACTTTCTCTTCGACACCAAAGCCGAAAAAGTCGGCGGCAACGGCAAAGCGTTCGACTGGAGCATTCTCCATAGCTATAAAGGCAACACACCCTTTTTGCTCAGCGGCGGCATCGGCCCAAACGACAAAGAGCGGCTGCGTGCCTTCCATCATCCCCAAATGGCCGGAATCGATCTCAACTCCCGATTCGAAATCCGTCCGGCCATCAAAGACATCCACCTGTTAAAATCATTCCTCCATGAACAAGATTAACCAAGTATTTGCCCAAAAAGGCGAACGCAAACTGCTGAGCCTTTATTTCTGCGCCGGAGCGCCCCGTCTCGACAGCACGGCCGACGTCATTCTCGCGATGCAGCGTCGCGGCATCGATTTCATCGAAGTCGGCATCCCGTTCAGCGACCCTCTGGCCGACGGCCCCGTGATTCAGACGGCTGCAACAAAAGCTCTGCACAACGGCATGACGCTGCGCAAACTCTTTGCTCAGCTGCACGACATCAAGGAAGAAGTTCGCGTGCCGCTCATCCTGATGGGCTATCTCAACCCCATTCTTCACTACGGCATCGAAGCCTTCTGTCAGTCGTGCGTCGAAAGCGGCGTGAGCGGCATGATCATTCCCGACCTGCCCTTCAAAGATTATCTGGAAACGGTGAAACCCATCGCCGATCGCTATGACCTGCGTGTCATAATGCTCATCACACCGGAGACGTCGGAGGAACGCATACGCTTCATCGACAGCCAGACCGACGGCTTCATATATATGGTAAGCGGCGCGTCCATCACCGGCGCCAAAGACCGCTTCGACGAAGCCCAACAGGCCTACTTCCGACGCATCAACGGCATGAATCTCAGGCATCCCCGCATGATCGGATTCGGCATCAGCAACAAGCGCACGCTGCAGGCAGCACAGGAAGCCGCCGACGGCGTCATTATCGGATCCAAATTCGTATCGTTGCTCAACGAGACCGACGGCAATGCCGACGAGGCGCTCGAACGGCTTTTTACGGCACTCAACAACTAAATCGGACAGACATGAAGACGGGACTCATCTTGGAAGGAGGCGGCATGAGAGGGCTCTTCACAGCCGGTGTGTTGGACGTGCTGCAGGAGCACGACATCCTGGTGGACGGTGTCGTTGGTGTGAGTGCAGGGGCGCTGTTCGGCTGCAACTATATCTCGCGACAAGCCGGACGCGCGTTGCGCTACAATCTGCGCTTCAAAGACGATCCTCGCTATATGGGCCTGCGCGCCCTGTTGAAGACCGGCAACATCGTGGCTCCGGAGTTTTCCTACCACACGATGCCCCGGGAGCTGGACATCTTCGACTTCGACACCTTCAACAACAGTCCGATCGAATTCCATCTCGTTGCCACCGATGCCGAAAAAGGCGTCCCCTTCTATAAAAAAATCGACAAGATGGACGACACCGGGCTCGAATGGATGCGCGCTTCCGCCTCCATGCCCATCGTCTCAACGCCGGTGGAGTTGGAAGGCATGAAGCTGCTTGACGGCGGCGTGACAGACAGCATTCCTTTGAAATATTTCCAGCAACAGGGTTTCGAGCGCAACATCGTCGTGCTCACTCAGCCCAAAGGCTATACGAAATCACGAACAAAACTCATGCCTTTGTTCCACCTGCTGATGCGCGACTATCCGGAAATCACGAAATGCATGGCCCGCAGGCATTTGATGTACAACAGCCAGTTGGAATACATTGCCGAGCAGGAATCCGTCGGCAACATCATCATCCTCTGCCCGGAACGTCCTTTGAAGATCGGGCGCACGGAACAAAATGCCGACAAGATGATGTCGGTGCACGAACGGGGACGCATCTGCGCCCTGCAAAATCTGCAAAGAATTAAAGACTTTCTTGCAGAGAAAAAGACAAAGGAATAATCGTCAGGCCTCGTCTGACGTTGCAGACTCCTCTGAGGAAGAATCCTCTGACGTCTCGGCATTGCCGGTAGCATCGACAACCTCGAAGTCCACATAAGAGGCTTCGATTTCACGCTGACGACGACGCTCTTCTTCCGCCTGCTTACGCTCGTAGATGCGATTGTAGTGACGAAGACGGAGAGCCAGGAACATATCCGTGAGGGCATAAATCGAGATGGTGATGCCCAGCAACTTGAAACTGATGGCGATGGTTTCCAACGGATATACAATAATATAGAGGCCTACACCCAGAAATATCAGCGGCAGAATAAAGCCCAGAATGCTCAAAGGAGCCACACTGCGATAGCTGACCTGTGCTCCGAGTTGAGACACTCCGGCCATCACCAGCAAAACGCCGAAAAGGATAACCAGGTAGGACACAAACAGATGAGGTGCGACGATGGGCACAATGCCCAACAGTATGCAGCCGAAGGAGCCGATAGGGAAGAACGGCTTCACGGAAGATTTCATACGGGTGAACAACCAAGCCGAAACACCTACTACACCGGACAAAACAAAGAAGCCGCCGATGATTTGAACAATGAGCGTGGGCATATCTTCTGCCTTGAAAAAGAGCAAAAGACCAATGCACAGACTCAGGAAACTGCGAAATAAAGTACTGCCTAACACTTTCATACTGCAAAAATACTCTTTTTCGCGTGAACAAAAGTGAAGAAGGCATTTTTTTTCTTGGAAGGAGGGATTTTTTTGTCCTTTTTTTGTATATTTGCCCATGAAAATATAAAAAATGCACTTATGAAACGAACATTTCTTGCCATATTAATGCTGATGCCGACCGTTTTACAGGCACAGACTAAACAAGTGACCGAAGCGGACATCAATACGCTGAATTCGTCCACGACAATCGGCACCGTCAGCATCCACGATCCCAGCATCGTCTACAGCCCCACCAACAAAACCTACTATGTCTGGGGATCCCATTTGGGCAACGGCAAAAGCACGGACCTCAAGTCGTGGACCGTTATGCACAACAGCATTTGGTTCGATCCGTATTTCGTCCGTCTGGCTCATCAGGGTGACGCTACGGGAGAAGCCACAAATGTTCGCGCCGCATTCAACGTCCAGCAGATCACGAAAACCAAAAACTATCAAGGCACGGAAGTGGACATGCCCAACTTCGATGCCGAGTCGTATGCCAACCGATACGCCGCACCCGGTGACGAGAAGGAATTCTACATCGACGGCAACATGTGGGCACCGGACATCATCTACAATCCCACGATGGGCAAATGGTGCTTTTATCTGTCCATCAACGGCCCTCAATGGAACAGCATCATCATCCTGCTGACTTCCGACTCGGCAGAAGGCCCCTGGACGTATCAGGGTCCGGTTGTCATGGGTGGCTTCAACGGCAATACCGGCGCGCCCACTCTCAGCGAAACCGATCTCTCTATCGCCATCGGTGCAACGTCCATTCCCAGCCGCTACACTATTGGCAACAATTGGGGCAGTTATTGGCCCAACTGCATTGACCCTTGCGTTTTTTTTGATGAAACCGGTGAACTGTGGATAGCCTACGGCTCCTGGTCGGGTGGCATCTTCATGCTCAAGTTGGACAAGGAAACCGGCCTCAACGATTATAAGTACAACTACACCAACAACCCGTCCGACTATAGCGCCCAAGGAAGAAACGGCGTGAAAGATCCCTACTTCGGCCGCAAGATTGCCGGCGGCTACTACGTTAGCGGCGAGGGCCCGTATATCAAGTACATCGGCGGTTACTACTACCTTTTCATGAGCTATGGCGGATTCGGTCCCCGCGAAGGCTACGAGATGCGCATCTTCCGCAGCACCAATCCGCTGGGACCTTACAAGGATGCAGCCGGTCGTTCCGCGCTCTTTACGAACTATGTTTTCAACTACAATACTGCCGACAGAACTACGGATGACACCCGAGGCACCAAACTCATGAGCGCCTTCACCGGTTGGGGCGAAATGCAGACTCAGGGTTGGAACAGTCAGGGGCACAATTCCGCCGTGATTAATTCCACCACGAACCAGGCTTTTGTGGTTTATCACACCAAGTACAACGACGGCACAGCCGGACATCTGGTGCACATTCAGCAGCTCTTCCAGAACGAGAGCGGATGGCTGGTGGCTTCGCCTTTTGCCTACAACGGCGGGACGGAAACCTTGGATACGCCCAAGACGTCGCATTATACCGCCGACGATCTTGTCGGTGATTGGCATGTGCTCCGTCACTACTACAAGATGAAGCAGGACAGCACAACCATTGCCAACCACAAGCCCGTGATGGTAACGCTTAAAGAAGACGGTACTGTAAAAGGAGCCACCAGCAGTTACGACGGCACGTGGAGCGTAAAAGAAGGCACGGACTATATCACGCTTGCTTTGGCCAACGGCACCTACCAGGGCGTCATCTGTTCCAACTCGATGAACGGTGACAGCCGGGGCGCAGCCTGGACCGGCAACAACCACGAGACCATCTCCTTCACCTGCGTGGATAACACAAACATTGCCAATAACAGCGGCACGCCCCTGTGGGGCTACAAGTTGGAGCCGCGTTCGGCTATTGCACTTAACTTCCCCAAATTAACCTTGCCGGTCAAGAACAGCACGTTGTCCTCTAATCAGAATGTGTATGCAGAGATGACGGAGAATGTTACAGAGTCCTGGACTTCCACCAACACCGACGTGCTGACCAACACCGGTAAGTTCCGTGCGCCTGAGACGGCTCCCACTTCACTCACCGTCAAATTCACCGGATGTTTGGATTGCGGAGATTATTACTGGTCGGATTCATACAGTTGGACATACAACAACAGGACAAAACGCATCAGCATCGGTTTTGCCAACGGTGACTACAGCAGCGGCCTGACGGCCTATTACAACTTTGACGACATTCCCGTAGTCAACCAGAAGGACGAAAGCCAGGTGGCTACCCTCGGCATTGCCGGCACGGGCGGCACGGTGCCTGTGCTTGAAGAAGACAGCGCCTATCGCTGCGGAAAGGTGTTGCACCAGTATTTCGGCGCACAACAGCGTTGCAGTTACACCCGCATGGACAATCCGCTCAAGGGGCAGAACCTTGAAGGCGCTACCGTTTCTCTTTGGGTAAAGCGTTTGGACAGCAACGTGTGGGATGCCTTGTGGAGTTTCTTTAACGGCACCACCTCTTCTGCAACGGGTGAGCGCCTCTATCTGACCGGAAACACCTACCTGGGTTACAACAACAATAACGGCACGTGGTTTGACATCAATCATCCCAACAGCGTCACCTCAACGAACATTCCGGCGAACACTTGGACCCTTGTGACCTATGTCTTCGCCGGAAGCGGCATCACGCTCTACATCAACGGAGAAGCCAAAGCCAACGAGAGTTATGCCGGCAGTGCGGATGCCGACGCCTTTGACTACAGCAAGGTGCTCGACTGGATGAGCAGCGCCAACTACTTCTATCTGGGCATGGGCAGCTTCTGGGGCAGCGCTCCCGCCATGTTCGACGACCTGCTCATCTACAACAGAGCCCTCACGGAGGAAGACATCGCCGGCCTCACCGTCATGGCCAATCGCGACTTCAACTTCGCCACCGGCCACTACCCCACCGTTATCTACGATTTGAGCGAAAAAGAAACACCGAAAAAGCCCCAGCCTGCCTCCGGTATCATCTACGACCTGAACGGCCGGCGCCTGAACTCCGTGCCTCAGAAGGGCATCTACATTCAGGACGGCAAGAAGAAAATAGCGTTATAATTACGCCCTGTATTAATCGTCTCCCGGCGGGCGCTGTACCAGTCGGGAGACGTTTTTGTATCCACATCGGACACAAAAACGTCATTGACGCCACACTCCTCCAAGAGCCAGCGGTTGGCCCCACGCAGGTCTATATGCCATTTCTCCCGACGCTGAGCAATCCGTCCCATCGGGAAACCTTCTTTTTCAAAAGCGTCGTAAACTTCATCGCCGACTTCAAAAGACGCCTGTGATATGCCCGGGCCGATGATGGCATGACAGTCCGAAACGGACGTGATCAGCCCGCGAGCCCTCATTTCTTCCAATGTGCGACAGACAATGCGCGACACTGTTCCTCGCCATCCGGCATGAACAGCCGCCACGACGGGATGCTCCTGACTGGCGTAAAGGAGAACCGGAATGCAGTCAGCTGTCTTCACGGCAACACAAAGCCCTGGGACATCCGTAAAAACGGCATCCGTATCCGCAGGACGTCCGGCATCTTTGACGTAAACCACATTAGCAGAATGCACCTGACGCGGAAGGGCCACGCCCCATGCACCGGAAGGAGGAAGGAAACTTCCGTCGTCAGTCAACGGGAAATTTCCGACTTTGCCGACAGAAAAAGCCCGAAACCGCTCAGGCGTCCGATACGTCATCGTCCCACTCCTCCTCAATCAGTTCATCGTCCTCCGCCTCCTCTTCCTCCACAGAGATATCCAAATCGTCTTCATCGTCGTGCATGAAGGAAAAGTCCTTATCCCTGTGAACCAGCGTTTCGTTCTGGCTGATGGCCGTCATCTTGTTGCTTTCGCTGTTCAGCGCGCGCCACAGCACGTCCTTGAGCTCCGTGAGCCCTGTCTGCGCCACAGAGGAGATGAAAACCACAGGGAGATCTTCAGGCAAATCTTCCCGCAGCATCTCTATAAGCTCCTCATCCAGAAGATCACTCTTCGTCACAGCCAGCACCCTCTGCTTGTCCAGCATCTCCGGATTAAACTTACGCAATTCCCCCAAAAGCACCTCGTACTCCGCGCGAATATTGTCCGCATCGCCGGGCACCATGAAAAGCAACAGGCTGTTGCGCTCAATATGACGCAGGAATCGCAATCCCAGTCCGCGACCCTCTGCCGCCCCTTCGATGATGCCGGGGATATCGGCCATCACAAAGCTCTGATTGTCACGGTATGAAACGATGCCCAATTGGGGCTCCATCGTGGTAAACGGATAATCCGCAATCTTGGGACGGGCGCTGGACAGAGCGCTCAACAAAGTGCTCTTACCCGCATTGGGGAAGCCCACCAGACCCACATCGGCCAACAGCTTCAACTCCAGCACCACGAGCAACTCCTGCATGGGCTCTCCGGGCTGGGCATAACGCGGAGCCTGATTCGTGGACGTGCGGAAGTTCCAATTGCCCAAACCGCCCCGTCCGCCTTTCAGCAACATCACCTCCTGACCGTCTTCGGTGATGTCGCAGATGTATTCGCCCGTCTGGGCGTTATACACCACCGTGCCGCATGGCACATCAATATAGCGGTCCTCTCCGTCCGCTCCGGTGCTGCGACTCTTGCCGCCGGCTTCACCGTTGGTGGCAAAGACATGGCGCTGATAGCGCAAATGGAGCAAGGTCCAATAGTTGTGGTTTCCGCGCAGGATGACGTGTCCGCCCCTGCCGCCGTCGCCACCGTCGGGACCGCCGTTGGGCACATACTTGGCCCGGTGCATGTGCATAGACCCTCTGCCGCCCTTACCGGAGCGGCAGAGAATCTTCACATAATCGACAAAGTTGCTTTCCAAACCCAACTTACTGTTTGTCGAGGAAAGCGAAAATCTCAGAAAGCATCTGCTCCTTGCTGCCCTTCCAAGTGAAGGTGTGGCGAATACTTTCCTTTTGGAACCATTCTGCAAGCGGCTCCGTCTGGCTGTGGTACACAGCAAAGCGCTTCTTGATGGTCTCCTCATTGTCGTCGGCTCTGCCTTGCTCTATAGCGCGGTTAAGCAGACGCTTCAAAAGCGTATCCTCATCCACGATCAGCTCCACCATCACGCCCATATCGTCACCGCGCTCAGCCAGCATCTGCTTCAGGGCCTCTGCCTGTGCGATGGTGCGGGGGAAGCCGTCGAAAATCACCCCCCTGCCCTTGGGCTGGGCATCGTAGGTCTTGGCCAGGATGTCAATCATCAGAGAGTCCGGCAAAAGTTGACCCTGATCAATGTATCCCTTGGCGGTCTTACCCAACTCCGTACCGTTCTTAATCTCGGCACGCAGCACGTCACCCGTGCTGATGTGTCCCATCCCGTAGCGGGCAACAATCTCGTCGCTGTAGGTGCCTTTGCCCGAACCGGGAGCACCGAAAATGATAATGTTTTTCATCCTGAATTATTTTTCTATAACGTAAATGTCCCTGATGTTGCGCCCGTAGCCGTCGTAGTCCAAGCCGTAGCCCACGATGAAGTCGTTGGGGATGCTGAGACAGCAATAGCGGATGTCCAACTGCACCTGCAATTTGTCGGGCTTGGTGAGCAGCGTGCAGATGTCAATGCTGGCGGGGTTGTGCCCCTTGAGTGTCTCCAGCATGTGGGCCATCGTGATGCCCGTGTCCACGATATCCTCCACGATGATGACATGGCGGTCGGTGATGTCCACGTTCAGTCCGATGAGCTCACGCACCTTGCCTGTCGTGCCGGTGCCCTGATAAGAGGTCATCTTCACGAAACTGATTTCACACGGCAAATCCACCTCGCGGATAAGATCTGCGGCAAAGATAAAACTGCCGTTGAGGATACACAGAAAAAGAGGCCTTTTCCCTTGGTAGTCACGGGTGATTTCTGCGGCCACGCGCTTCACTTCCTCTTTCAGTTTCTCTGCTTTAATAAAAGGTACAAAGTGTTTGTCCTTAACTAAAATGCTGTCCATTGCGTTTCAATTTGTTCACAAATGTACACTTTTTTTGCGGATGCTTTGGCACGAACGCCAACTTTTTTGTATCTTTGTCCGCAAATTGTAATTCACAAACAATGAAAAGACTCTTTTTTGCACTCACAACACTCACGCTTTTCTCCACCCCGGACACGAATGTGGCAGCTCAGACGGAAACCGAAGCTTTTGTACCCGGCAGCACCCTGGAAGGTGTGTGCTATTATCTCCCGCGCACCGCTCTTCGCGTTGTGGTTAAGGCTGAGAAGACCGTCACCCGTCCCGGCGATTTTGCCAAATACGCCTTCAAATATCTCCGCCTTCAGGATGTACCCGACCAGGTGACCACCGCGTGGACCATTAAAAGCGTGGAACTGCAGCCTTACGGCGTTCCCGACAAGAGCAAAGCCTACACCATCCATCTGAAGAGCAAGACTGTGGCTCCTCTTGTAGGGCTTAGCCGCGACGGCATTTTGCTCTCCATCAACACCGATGCCGACGAGGAGAAATTGCCTCCCCTACCCGAACGCATTCCGGCTCCCAAAGCGGCCAATCCTCGCGACTACATGAACCAGGAGATGCTTTCCGCCGGAAGCGTGGCCAAGATGGCCGAGCTGGTGGCACAGGAGATCTACGACATCCGCGACAGCCGCAACGCCCTGATCAGAGGAGAAGCGGACAACACGCCCAAGGACGGAGCACAGCTGCAATTGATGCTCAACCAGATGGACCTGCAAACCGAGGCTCTGGAGTCGCTTTTCAAAGGCGTGAAGGAAACCAGCACGGAGGTCTTCTCCCTTTCTGTGATTCCTTCAGAGGTGACCTCCAAAATGCTCCTCTGCCGCTTCTCTCAGAAACTGGGTTTGGTGGACGGCGACGACCTCAGCGGCGAGCCGGTTTATCTCAGCATTGAGAATCTTGAGACCCTGCCGGCGCCCGTACAGGACGAGGCTACGGCAAAGAAGCTGGCCAAGGTGGACAAAGGGGTTTTCTACAACGTGCCTGCCAGGATGAAGGCCACAGTCTTTACTTCTTCTCAAAAGCTGGCTGAATTGGAAACTCCGATGGGCCAGTTTGGCTGTGTGCAGTTGCTCTCCAACCTGCTTTTCGACAAGAAGACCGACACCAAAGTCACCTTCTTCCAACAGACCGGAGGCACCAAAGACATCATGGAGTAGTATAAGACACTGCCCGTAACGGACATTGCCATCGCTACGCTCGGCCCCATTCGCTGGCGAGAAAGGAGCGGACAAGCGTTAAATGTGTCCGTTCGTTGTTGCAAAAAGGCCGTCAAAAACCTGAGTTAACTCAAACGATCGATTGGGTTAACTCACACGATGAATCGAGTTAACTCACGCGATTTGAAGTGCACCCCAAAAGTTGGACAAAAAACTTTTAGGGTACATTATGTCAAAAACAAAGAGGAAGAAACATGACTATGCAGACCTTCTAAAATATATGCGTCTGTTGGACGAAGGTCGGACT